>JAAGKN010000972.1_pt1 | contig 55680 bp, 67 predicted proteins | sample 6206371 | NCBI WGS metagenome assembly JAAGKN01 (sample SAMN11533720, study PRJNA540317) | gut metagenome | isolation source: fecal pellets from male and female animal of same cohort | host: Peromyscus leucopus | place: USA:CA | collected 2017
GCTCTGTAGGCGACACAGTGCGTCTGATGGAGACCCGCCCCCTGAGCAAGACCAAGAGATGGAGACTTGTAGAAATCATCGAAAAAGTTAAGTAATCAAGGAGGCAAGGACAATGGTTCAACAGGAAACAAGACTTAAAGTTGCTGATAATACCGGTGCAAAAGAACTTCTTTGCATCAGAGTATTGGGCGGTTCTACAAGAAGATATGCAAATATCGGTGATATCATCGTTGCCTCGGTTAAAGATGCAACACCAGGCGGCGTTGTAAAAAAAGGCGATGTTGTAAAAGCCGTAGTTGTTCGTACATAGAAAGGGGCACGTCGTAAAGACGGTTCTTATATCAGATTTGATGAAAATGCTGCTGTTATCATCAAAGATGATAAGACTCCGAGAGGAACCCGTATTTTTGGACCAGTAGCAAGAGAACTTAGAGATAAGAAATTCATGAAGATCGTTTCATTAGCACCAGAAGTTTTATAGGGAGGTGTCAGGATGGCAACTAGTAAGATTAAAAAAGATGACTTAGTTCAGGTTATTACTGGTAAGGATAAAGGTAAATCCGGAAAAGTATTATCAGTTGATACCAAGAAAAATAAAGTATTAGTTGAGGGAGTCAACATGGTTTCTAAGCACTCTAAACCAAGTATGACAAACCAGCAGGGTGGTATTATTGAAAAAGAAGCACCTATTGATATTTCTAACGTTATGTATGTTCACAAAGGAAAACCGGTAAGAATTGGATTCCAGGGCGAAAAGAAAGACAAAGTCCGTGTGGCTAAAGTGAACGGTAAGTTAGAAAAGATTGACTAATTTAAGAGAGGAGGCCACGGAAGTTGAGTAGATTAAAAGAACAGTACAATAGCGAGATTAAAGACGCTATGACTAAGAAATTTGGTTACAAAAATGTTATGCAGGTTCCTAAGCTTGAGAAAATCGTTATCAACATGGGTGTTGGTGAGGCGAAGGAAAATCATAAACTTTTAGATACAGCAGTTCAGGATTTAGAGATTATCACTGGTCAAAAAGCAGTAGTTACCCGTGCTAGAAAATCAATTGCGAACTTCAAGTTGAGAGAAGGTATGCCAATTGGATGTAAAGTGACCTTAAGAGGAGAGAGAATGTACGAGTTTGCAGATCGTTTGATCAACCTTGCATTACCACGTGTTCGTGACTTTAGAGGTATCAGTCCAAATGCATTTGATGGCAGAGGAAATTATGCTTTAGGAATTAAGGAGCAGTTGATTTTCCCTGAAATTGAGTATGATAAGGTAGATAAAGTAAGAGGTATGGATGTTATTTTTGTTACGACTGCCAAGACTGATGAGGAAGCTCGTGAGTTATTAACATTATTTGGTATGCCATTTAAGAAATAATAGGAGGAAGATTCATGGCTAAGAAAGCAATGGAAGTTAAACAGCAGCGTAAACCGAAATTCTCTACAAGAGAATATACTCGTTGCAAAGTTTGTGGACGTCCACATTCAGTTTAAGAAAATACGGAATTTGCAGAATTTGCTTCCGTGAGTTAGCATATAAGGGTCAGATTCCAGGCGTTAAGAAAGCAAGCTGGTAGAATTTTGAAGGAGGTAAATGACAATGACAGATCCAATCGCAGATATGCTTACTAGAATTCGCAATGCGAATACTGCTAAACATGATACAGTTGACGTTCCTGCTTCAAAGATGAAGGAAGCAATTGCTAACATTCTTTTGGAAGAGGGTTATGTCAAAGCTGTTGATATAATTGAAGAAGGTAAATTTAAGACTATCCGTATTACCTTGAAGTATGGTAAGGATAAAAATGAGAAGATTATTACTGGTATTAAGAGAATTTCCAAACCAGGTCTTCGTGTTTATGCTGGCAAGGATGAACTTCCTAAGGTATTAGGTGGTTTAGGCGTTGCTATCATTTCTACGAACAAAGGTGTGCTGACTGACAAGCAGGCACGTGCCCAGCAGGTTGGCGGCGAAGTATTAGCTTTTGTTTGGTAGGCATTGAGCACTTAGCGAAAATGAGCCGAAGGCGAAATTTGAGGTTAGTGCGAAAGCCCATCCCGACACTTAGCTGTAACGAGCGAAGCGAAGTTAGAGTGTTAGTGGAGTGGATGTTGTAAATTATACGAGAGTGTAGTGGTGAGCGAAACCGAGCCGAAGGCGAAATTTGAGGTTAGTGCGAAAGCCCATCCCGACACTTAGCTGTAACGAGCGAAGCGAAGTTAGAGTGTTAGTGGAGTGGATGTTGTAAATTATACGAGAGTATAGAGGGAAGCAAGCCAAAGGCGAGCTAGAGGTTAGTGCGAAAGCACAGAGAAAAACAATAAAATAAGATTAATAAATAAAAATTAAACCGTTAAAACGGTTTTAATGAATTAAGGAGGTACGGCATGTCACGTATAGGAAGAATGCCTATCGCTGTACCAGCAGGTGTAACTGTTGATATTGCAGAAAATAATAAAGTGACTGTAAAAGGTCCAAAGGGAACACTTACAGAGTTTTACCTGAGGAAATGGACATTAAGCTTGAGGGTGATCAGGTGGTTGTAACAAGACCAAATGATTTGAAGAAAATGAAGTCATTACATGGTCTTACAAGAACATTGATTAATAACATGGTAATTGGTGTAACCGAAGGTTATGCAAAAGTATTAGAGGTAAATGGTGTTGGTTACAGAGCTGCTAAGCAGGGCAAGAAGCTGGTTCTTAACTTAGGATACTCTCATCCGGTAGAGATGGAAGATCCGGAAGGATTAGAGTCTAAGGTAGAAGGTAATACGATCACCGTTTCAGGTATTGATAAAGAAAAAGTTGGCCAATATGCTGCTGAAATCAGAGATAAGAGAAGACCGGAGCCATATAAGGGCAAAGGTATCAAGTATGCTGATGAAGTGATCAGACGTAAAGTTGGTAAGACTGGTAAGAAATAATTAAAGGAGTGAGATAGATGGTTAGTAAAGAAGCAAGAAGTAAAGTTCGTGCAAAAAAGCATTGAAGAATACGTAACCGCTTTAGCGGTACAGCTGAGAGACCACGTTTAGCTGTATTCAGAAGTAATAATCATATGTATGCTCAAATTATTGACGATACAGTTGGCAATACTTTAGTGTCTGCTTCAACAGTTCAGAAAGAAGTTAAGGCAGAGTTAGAGAAGACAAATAATAAAGATGCGGCTGCTTACTTGGGTAAAGTGATTGCAAAGCGTGCATTAGATAAGGGAATTACAACGGTTGTCTTTGATAGAGGCGGATTTATATATCAGGGTAAGATTAAAGCATTAGCAGATGCAGCAAGAGAAGCTGGTCTCGAATTCTAATTAAGGAGGAAAACAATTTATGAAGCATACAATTATTGATGCTAGTCAGTTAGAATTAGAAGAAAAAGTTGTTAACATCAAGCGTGTAACCAAGGTTGTTAAAGGTGGACGTAACATGAGATTTGCTGCTCTTGTAGTTGTAGGTGACAAAAATGGTCATGTAGGTGCTGGTCTTGGTAAAGCTACTGAGATTCCAGAGGCAATTCGTAAGGGCAAAGAAGATGCAATCAAGAGTTTGGTTAAGGTTCCGATTAATGATAACGGAAGCATTCCTCATGACTGGACAGGTAAGTTTGGAAGTGCATCTGTTCTTTTAAAGGCATCTCCGGAAGGTACCGGTATTATCGCAGGTGGTCCGGCTCGTTCCGTACTTGAGTTGGCAGGATACAAGAATATCCGTACTAAGTCTTTAGGTTCAAATAATAAGCAAAACGTAGTATTAGCTACAATCAATGGACTTTCAAACTTAAAGACTCCTGAAGAGGTTGCAAAACTTCGCGGAAAATCTGTTGAAGAGATTCTAGGTTAAGGAGGATTTTAAAATGGCAGATAGAGTAAAAGTTACTTTAGTAAAGTCACCGATCGGAGCTATTCCAAAACATAAAAGAACTTTGGAAGCATTAGGACTTAGAAAGCTTAATAAAACAGTTGAGCTTCCTAATAATGCAGCTACAAAAGGAATGACAGATCAGGTTAGACATTTGGTAAAGGTAGAAGAGATTTAATTATATTTCAGATAAGGAGGTGCACATAAATGAATTTATCTACATTAAAGCCGGCAGATGGTTCTAAGCACAGTGATAATTTCAGAAGAGGTCGTGGACACGGTTCAGGAAATGGTAAGACAGCCGGTAAAGGACATAAAGGCCAAAAGGCTCGTTCAGGAGCTACCAGACCTGGTTTTGAAGGTGGTCAGATGCCATTATATAGAAGAATTCCGAAGAGAGGATTTAAGTGTCGGAACTCAAAGGAAATCGTTGCTATTAATGTATCTGCTCTTAATGCATTTGATGAGGGTTCAGAGGTTTCTGTGGACACATTGATTGGTGCAGGCATCGTCAGCAATCCTAAGGATGGCGTTAAGATTTTAGGAAATGGTGAATTAACAAAGAAGCTTACTGTTAAGGCAAATGCATTCAGTGCTTCTGCTGTAGAAAAAATCGAGGCTCTTGGTGGAAAAGCAGAGGTGATGTAGTATGTTCAAAACCTTAGTAAATGCGTTTAAAATCGAGCAGTTAAGAAAGAGAATATTTTATACATTCTGGATTGTGCTTGTTGTACGTCTGGGTTGTCAGTTGCCGATTCCAGGTATTGATGTAGCCCAGGTACAGCAGTATCTGCAAAGTGTTGTAGGAAGTTCTTATAGCTTTATTGACTCGTTCACAGGTGGATCATTTTTATCCATGTCGGTATTTGCGTTAAGTGTTACACCATACATTACAGCTTCTATTATTATGCAGCTTTTGACGATTGCTATTCCTGCTTTAGAGGAAATGCATCGTGACGGCGAAGATGGCAAAAAGAAAATGAACAAGATTACCAGATATGTATCGGTTGGTCTTGCCATTATCGAAAGTGCCGGTCTTGCCATTGGATTTTCAAGACAGGGAGCATTAGGTGAAAGAAACTTCTTTACTGTTTTAACTGTTATCGTAACATTGACCGCAGGTAGTTGTATTATCATGTGGTTAGGTGAAAGAATTTCTGATAAAGGATTAGGAAACGGTATTTCCATTATTCTTTTAATTAATATCGTATCCCGTATGCCGAACGATTTCTCTAACCTTTATATTATGTTTGTAAAGGGAAAAGATATTGTTCAGGCAGTCATAGCTGTATGCATTGTTGTAGCAGTTATTATTGGAACCACGATTTTTGTTATTATTTTACAGGATGCAGAGAGAAGAATTCCAGTACAGTATTCCAAAAAGGTTCAAGGAAGGAAGCTGGCAGGTTCGCAGGCGAGTTATATTCCGCTTAAGGTAAATACAGCAGGTGTTATCCCTATTATCTTTGCTTCATCCCTTTTGTCTGTTCCGTCCATTGTTATTAATTTGTTTAATGTGACACCGGGAACGACATGGCAGAAGATTTTGCAGGGAATGAATCAGAATTATTGGTTTAATCCAGAGTATCCATGGGCATCTGTTGGACTTATAATATATATTTTCCTGAATGTTATATTTGCATATTTTTACACTTCCATTACTTTTAACCCCATGGAGGTTGCAAATAATATGAAAAAGAGCGGTGGATTTATTCCAGGTATCAGACCGGGTAAACCGACTCAGGACTATTTGAATAAGATTCTTAACTATATTGTTTTAATCGGTGTAATCGGTTTGCTTATAGTTGCAGTGATTCCTATTTTCTTTAACGGTATGTTTAAAGCAGATGTATCCTTTGGTGGAACATCCTTAATCATTATCGTAGGTGTAATTTTGGAAACAATGAAACAGCTGGAATCACAGATGTTAGTCCGCAATTATTCGGGATTTTTAAATGATTAATAGAAGATTGCACAAAACCGTAGGAAAACAGTACACTGTATCCCTGCGGTTTCAGTGGTTTACAATGCGTGTATTTTCGCACTAAATGCGCAACCAAGTTGCTTATTAAGTGGTAAAGTAAGGAAACACTATGCCCACTAAGCTCGGAAACACCTCGCTAAGTGGTCAAGTGTATTTTCGCACTAAATGCGCAACCAAGTTGCTTATTAAGTGGTAAAGTAAGGAAACACTATACCCACTAAGCTCGGAAACACCTCGCTAAGTGGTCAAGTGTATTTTCGCACTAAATGCGCAACCAAGTTGCTTATTAAGTGGTAAAGTAAGGAAACACTATGTCCACTAAGCTCGGAAACACCTCGCTAAGTGGTCAAGTGTATTTTCGCACTAAATGCGCAACTAAGTTGCTTATTAAGTGCTCAATATAAGGAGGACGAGGTTATGAAGATTATTATGTTAGGCGCGCCTGGCGCAGGTAAAGGAACACAGGCTAAAATGATTGCGGCAAAGTACGGTATTCCGCATATTTCAACAGGAGATATTTTCCGTGCGAACATTAAGAATGGTACAGAACTTGGAGCAAAGGCAAAAGAGTATATGGATAAAGGTCTGCTTGTACCGGATGAATTGGTTGTAGATCTTGTGATTGATCGTTTTAAAGAGCCGGATTGTGAAAAGGGATATGTATTAGATGGATTCCCAAGAACGATTCCTCAGGCTGAGGCGCTGGATAAGGCGTTAACTGCAATTGGAGAGAGTGTTGATTATGCAATTAATGTTGAAGTGCCAGATGAGAATATTGTTAACAGAATGGGTGGAAGACGTGCATGTGTAGGCTGTGGTGCAACATATCATGTAGTATACAGCCCGACGAAGGTTGAAGGAAAATGTGATACCTGTGGTGCGGATTTAATCATTCGTGATGATGATAAGCCGGAAACTGTTAAAAACAGATTATCTGTTTATCATGAACAGACACAGCCGTTAATTGATTATTATACCAATAAAGGTATTGCCCGCGATGTGGATGGAACGGTTGATATGAAGGATGTATTTGATGCAATTGTTGCAATTTTAGGTGAATAAGAATGGCGGTTTCAATTAAATCAAAAGCGGAAATTGAACTCATGCGTGAGGCGGGAAGAATTCTCGCCATCACTCATGATGAACTGGCAAAACAGGTAAAACCAGGTATGTCTACATTTGATGTGGACCGTATAGGTGAGGAAATTATTAGAAGCTATGGATGTATCCCTTCTTTCCTTAATTACAATGGATATCCGGCATCAATTTGTGTATCGATTAATGAAGAGGTTGTACATGGTATTCCCGATAAGCACCGAATCATCCAGGATGATGATATCGTAAGTCTGGATGCAGGAGTTATTTATAAAGGATATCATTCAGATGCAGCGAGAACTTTGGTTATGCCGGCTGTATCAGACGAGGTAAAAAAGTTAGTAGAAGTCACGAAGCAGAGTTTCTTTGAGGGAATTAAGCAGGCGGTGGCAGGTAATCATGTCATTGATATATCACGAGCTGTGCAGGAGTATGTAGAATCCCGTGGTTATTCTGTTGTGAGGGATCTTGTAGGGCATGGAGTTGGCTCCAAATTGCATGAGGAACCGGAAGTTCCTAATTTTATTGGGATGAGACGTGGAGCAAAGCTTCGTCCGGGTATGACGATTGCCGTAGAACCAATGATTAACATGGGTGAATATGATGTTTACTGGGAAGATGATGACTGGACGGTTGTAACGGAGGATGGTATGCCATCTGCCCATTACGAGAATACAATTCTGATTACAGAGGGAGAGCCGGAGATTCTTTCACGTGCTGAAGGAATCCCATTATAATAACATATGCAAAACAGTAGAGCAGAAAGGAATTATAAAACAGGAGGATTTTATATATGTCTAAAGCAGATGTAATTGAAATTGAAGGAACGGTAGTGGAAAAATTACCGAATGCAATGTTTAAGGTGGAGTTAGAAAATGGTCATGAGGTGTTAGCCCATATCAGCGGAAAATTAAGAATGAATTATATTAAAATTTTGCCGGGGGATAAGGTTACGTTGGAATTATCTCCATATGATTTGACAAAAGGAAGAATAAAGTGGAGAGAAAAATAATTACAAAAGAATTTGTAAAATATAGAAAATTTTGCTTGCAATGAAGAAATATAAATGATAGAATAATTATTCGTAGCGGACTTTTTACAGAGAAATTTCGAAAGGAGAGATTTTAATGAAGGTTAGATCATCCGTAAAACCAATTTGCGAAAAGTGCAAAATCATTAAAAGAAAAGGTAGTATCAGAGTAATCTGTGAGAATCCTAAGCACAAACAGAGACAAGGTTAGATGATAGCCCATCTTTAATACCTCTCGGAGTTTGTAAACTAAAGTAGCACTGTATTCCCAGTGTGAAGTTCCTTCTATATTATCATTATTAATATGGAAGATGATTTAGAAAGCGGCTGTAGTATAGGTTGTCATTAGCCTATGCAACATAACAATAGAATGGATTTAGGAGAGAAGCGTATGCATTTCACCCGTTTGTACGAATACATACGGATACGTTGATACTTCTGAATTCGGGACAATTAAGAAAAAAGTATTAATTTATGGAGGTGTACAGTCACAATGGCTCGTATTTCAGGTGTAGATTTACCAAGAGAAAAACGTATTGAGATCGGTCTTACTTATATTTATGGTATTGGACTTCCTTCATCTCAGCGTATCCTTAAAGAAGCAAATGTTAATCCTGATACCCGTGTTCGTGATCTGACTGATGAAGAGGTTAAGAGAATCAGTGAGATTATCAATGAGACACAGGTGGTAGAAGGTGATTTACGTAGAGAAATTGCTTTGAATATCAAACGTTTACAGGAAATTGGATGTTATCGTGGAATCCGTCATAGAAAAGGATTACCGGTTCGTGGTCAAAAGACTAAGACAAATGCAAGAACTCGTAAAGGTCCTAAGAGAACCGTAGCAAATAAGAAGAAATAAGATTCATTTATATTTAACAGGAGGTTAAGTTTAATGGCTAAAGTTACAAAAAAAGTGACAAAAAAGCGTGTCAAGAAAAACGTTGAACACGGACAGGCACATATTCAGTCATCTTTTAATAATACAATTGTTACATTGACAGATAATGAAGGAAATGCTCTTTCATGGGCAAGTGCCGGTGGTCTGGGATTTAGAGGTTCAAAAAGTCTACTCCTTATGCAGCACAGATGGCAGCAGAGACAGCAACAAAAGCAGCTCTTATTCATGGTCTGAAGAAAGTTGACGTTATGGTAAAAGGACCGGGTTCCGGTCGTGAGGCAGCAATTCGTGCACTTCAGGCAGCAGGTCTTGAAGTACTTAGTATTCGTGACGTAACACCAGTTCCACATAATGGTTGTCGTCCACCAAAACGTAGAAGAGTGTAATAGGAGGTACAGTTAGATGGCAATAGATAGAACACCAGTTCTTAAGAGATGCAGATCCTTAGGTATGGAGCCAATGTATCTCGGAATTGACAAAAAATCAAACAGACAGTTAATCAGATCAAATAGAAAAATGAGTGAATATGGCTTGCAGCTGCGTGAAAAGCAGAAAGCAAAATTCATATATGGCGTACTTGAAAAGCCTTTCCGTAATCTTTATGCAACAGCAGAAAGAATGAAAGGGTTGACCGGTCCTAACTTAATGATTTTACTAGAGTTAAGATTAGATAATGTTGTTTTCCGTTTAGGTTTAGCGAGAACTCGTAAGGAGGCAAGACAGATTGTTGACCATAAGCATGTGTTGGTAAATGGTAAATGCATTAATATTCCTTCATACAGAGTAAAAGCCGGTGATAAGATTGAGATTAGAGAGAAGAGCAAGTCTTCTCAGAGATATAAGGACATTTTAGAAGCAACAGGCGGAAGATTGGTTCCCGCTTGGTTAGAGGCAGATCAGGAGAATCTTTGCGGTACAGTTACTGAGTTACCTTTAAGAGAGCAGATAGATGTACCTGTAAATGAGACACTTATCGTCGAGTTATATTCTAAGTAATCTTCGTTAACGAATTAGCAGTGCATATAATTTTTAAAATAGGCTATGCAAGCTTGCTTGCAAATAGTCTATTTTAGAAAATTATATATAGGGCGTTTCGCCCGAGCGAACTGGAGTGAAACGGAAGTGAGCTTACACTGCGACAATAGCATTACGAAGCATTACGAAACCTAGAAGGAGGTTCCTAGCGTGTTTGAATTCGAAAAACCAAGAATTGAAATTGCAGAGATTTCAGAAGACAACAGATACGGTAAATTTGTAGTAGAACCTTTAGAGAGAGGCTATGGTACAACACTTGGTAATTCTTTGAGAAGAATTATGTTATCATCATTACCAGGTTCGGCCGTAAGCTATGTAAAAATCAAAGGCGTTTTACATGAGTTTAGTTCTATACCAGGTGTAAAAGAAGATGTGACTGAGATTATCATGAACATCAAAGAATTAGCGATTAAGAATAACAGTGCTTCATATGAGCCAAAGCAGGCTTATATTGAGTATGTAGGCGAAGGTGTTGTTACCGCAGCAGATATTCATGTAGATAGCGATATCGAGATTTTGAATCCGGATTTAGTAATTGCTACTTTAAGTGGTTCAGAAGCAAGATTTGATATGGAGCTTACTATCACGAAGGGTAGAGGTTATGTGGGTTCTGACAAGAATAAGAAAGAAGATACTTCAATTGATGTGATTGCAGTAGATTCTATTTATACACCAGTAGAACGTGTTAATCTTACAGTAGAGAACACACGTGTTGGTCAGATTACTGATTATGATAAGCTTACATTAGATGTGTATACCAATGGCACATTGGCACCGGATGAGGCGGTAAGTTTAGCAGCAAAGGTATTAAGCGAACATTTGAGTTTATTCATTGATTTATCAGAAAATGCAAAAGCAGCAGAAGTAATGGTAGAGAAAGAGGATAACGAAAAAGAAAAAGTATTAGAGATGAACATTGATGAATTGGAATTATCTGTTCGTTCATTTAACTGCTTAAAGAGAGCAGGTATTAATACGGTAGAAGAGTTGACAAGTAAAACTCCAGAGGATATGATGAAAGTTCGGAATTTGGGACGTAAGTCATTGGAAGAAGTTTTGAACAAATTAAAAGAATTAGGATTATCCCTTAATAATGGAGATGATTAATTAAAAAAGAGCACTTAAGCCGAATAATAGTAAGCAAAGTGAAGGAGGAAATACATCATGGCAATGTATAGAAAGCTTGGAAAGAAACAGGCAGCAAGAAAAGCATTACTGCGTAATCAGGTTACACAGTTATTATATCATGGTAAGATTAAGACGACTGAGGCAAGAGCCAAAGAGATTCGTAAGATTGCAGAGCATTTAATCACATTAGCAGTAAAAGAAAGAGATAACTTTGATGAAGTGACAGTAACTGCTAAGGTTGCTAAGAAAGATAAAGATGGCAAAAGAATAAAGGAAGTTGTTGATGGCAAGAAAGTTACAGTTTATGATGAAGTAGAAAAGACTGTAAAGAAGGATCAGCCTTCAAGATTACATGTAAGAAGACAGATGTTAAAGGTTCTTTATCCGGTTGTTGAAGTTCCAACGGAAGCTGCCGGCAAAAAGAGAGGAACGAAGAAGGTTGATTTAACTGAAAAGTTATTTGACGAGTATGGCCCTAAGTATGCAGGTCGCAATGGTGGGTATACAAGGATTATCAAGATTGGACCACGTAAGGGTGATGCAGCAATGGAGGTTATCATCGAGTTGGTTTAAGATTTTATGGTTATGTGAATGGGGGACTGTGATACAGTCTCCTATTTTTATATGGTAATTATTTTGATGAGATTTTAATTTGATTATTTAAACAGAAAGCAATGTATGTTAAAATAGACAAGTAAAACAGATTTTTATGTGTAAATGAATGATAAGGAGAGATTATAGTTATGAAAGCATACAAGGATTTGAGCAGGGATGAACTCTTGACGTTAAAAGCAGGTTTGGAGGAAGAATATAAAACAGCAGAGTCCAAAGGTCTTTCTCTGAATATGGCCAGAGGTAAGCCTGGGGCATCTCAGTTAGCGATATCTATGCCAATGCTGGATGTTATTAACAGCGAGTCAGATATGAGGACTGAACTGGGGAATGATACCAGAAATTATGGAGACTGGGATGGCATTGGTGAATGCAGGCGTTTGATGGCTGATATGATGGAAGTAAAAAAGGACAATGTAATTGTATGCGGTAATTCCAGCTTGAATATTATGTATGATACAGTGTGCCGTTCCATGCTTATGGGTGTGAATGGCGCTACTCCATGGTGTAAATTGGATAAGGTTAAGTTCTTGTGTCCGGTGCCGGGATATGACAGGCATTTTAAGATTACCGAATTATTTGGAATCGAAATGATTAATATTCCAATGAATGAAGATGGACCGGATATGGATATGGTGGAGGAGTATGTGAACCAAGATGATTCTGTAAAGGGAATCTGGTGTGTACCAAAGTATTCCAATCCGACTGGCATATCTTATTCTGATGAAGTGGTAAAACGCTTTGCAAACCTAAAGCCTGCCGCAGAGGATTTTCGTATTTTCTGGGATAATGCATATTGTATTCATCATATATATGATGATATTCAGGATGAAATATTAAATATTCTGGACGAGTGTGAAAAGGCGGGCAATCCCAATATGGTTTATATATTTGGATCAACTTCGAAAGTGACTTTTTCTGGCTCTGGTGTATCTGCAATTGCTACTTCTTATGAGAATATTGAGTATCTTAAGCAATTTATGACAACACAAATTATTGGGCATGACAAGATTAATCAGTTACGTCATGCAAGATTCTTTAAAGATATAAATGGTTTAAAGGCTCATATGAAGAAGCATGCAGAGCTTATTCGTCCCAAGTTTGAGGCTGTACTTAATATTTTAAATTCCGAGCTTACAGGATTGGAAATTGGAAGCTGGGTTAAGCCGAGAGGAGGATATTTTATCTCCTTTGATGCTATGCCGGGATGTGCAAAATCCATTGTTGCAAAATGTAAGGCCCTGGGTGTGGTTCTTACTGGTGCAGGTGCGACTTATCCGTATGGAAAGGACCCAGAGGATTCCAATATCCGTATTGCGCCAACCTTTCCGACACCGGAAGAAATGGAAGAGGCAACCAAGGTTTTTGTCCTTTGTGTGAAGCTTGCTGCGATAGAAAAGCTATTAGGTGAGTAAATAAATTAAGCTGCAAGATGAACCCAGGAAAACAGATATATCTGTTTTCCTGGGTTGTTGTGTGGTATATATGCTTGTTCACCAGATGAAAGCTGCATTTAGTAAAATGAAAATCTTAGAATGCCGATGGAAAGCACATGATGGTCAACAACCTGATGAAGGTTAGCAGTTAATTATACATAGAGGGATAATATAGATGAAACTGGTAGATATCAAAAATCTTACATTTGAATATTTTAGACGAGATGTTGAAGGTAATGTGGAGGAGATGGTAGAGGCATTGCAGGATGTATCGTTAGATGTTCATTCTGGAGAATTTATTGCCATATTGGGCTGTAATGGCTCTGGAAAATCTACACTGGCTAAGCATATCAATGCCTTGTTGTTACCGGGTGAAGGTCAGGTGATTGTAGACGGTATGGATACTCTGAATGAGGAGGTAAGATTACAGATTCGTCAGACGGCGGGAATGGTGTTTCAGAATCCAGATAATCAGATTGTGGGGAATCTGGTGGAGGAGGATATTGCATTTGGACCGGAAAATCTGGGGATAAATACGGAGGATATCTGGAATCGGGTAAATGATGCACTGGATGTGACAGGAATGGAAGAGTATCGGAATCAGTCTCCAAACTGTTTATCAGGTGGACAAAAGCAACGGGTGGCAATTGCGGGAGTTTTGGCGATGGAACCGAAATGTATTATTTTTGATGAAGCTACGGCAATGCTGGATCCCAGGGGACGAAAGCAGATTATACAGGCGGCAAAATACTTGCAAAAGGAAAAAGGAATCACTATTATTCTGATCACGCATCATATGGATGAAGTCTTATCGGCAGATAAAGTGTTTGTAATGAAAGACGGAAAAGTAGCTAGTCAGGGTACTCCGGGGCAGATTTTTGCGAAAAAAGAACTGCTGGAAGAATGGGGGCTGTGCCTTCCGCCGCTTTACCAATATTTATATTTTTTAGTGGGTCAGGAAATAATTTCAAAAGAGGAATGTATAGGAATTGATAGTGTTCAGTCATTGAGCCATCTGTTATGTGTCAGGTATGGGAAAAACAGTGAATATGCCCGATCATTTAATAAAACAGAATTTGATACAAGAGAGTTCTATCAGAAAGAGCCGGCAGGAAGTATGACAGAAAAGGCAGATAAGAAGAAAGTTACAGAGGGGATTCTTTTAAATCATGTCAGTCTTCTATACAGTGCAGGTTTTGTAAATGAGAAAATTGCTTTGAATAATGTGAATATGAAGGTGGATAAGGGGGAGTTTGTTGCAATAATCGGGCATACGGGTTCCGGTAAGTCTACTTTAATACAGCACTTAAATGGGCTTCTTCTGCCGACAGAAGGTAATGTTTATTTTAATGGTCAGGATATTAGAGATAAAGATTTTTCCATGAAACAGTTGAGACAAAAAGTAGGGCTGGTGTTCCAATATCCAGAATACCAGTTGTTTGCGGAAACGGTGGAAAAAGATGTTTGTTTTGGTCCTGAAAATATGAATATTCCCAAGGTGGAGGCGCAAAAACGGGCTTATGAGGCGATAAAGGCAGTAGGATTGCCGGATACGATTTATGACAATTCGCCTCTGCAATTATCGGGAGGACAAAAGAGGCGTGTGGCGATAGCCGGTGTTCTGGCCATGCAGCCGGAATATTTGGTATTGGATGAACCTACGGCGGGTCTGGATCCGTTATCTGCAAAAGCATTGCTTGACATGCTTAAGGAATTGCAGGAGAAACAGGGTATGAGTATAATCATTGTTTCCCATTCCATGGAAGATGTGGCAGAGTATGCAGACCGGATAGTTGTGATGCAGCATGGGGAAATATGTATGGATGGTGCAGTATGGGAAGTATTTGCACAGGCAGAAGATTTAGAAAGAATGGGTCTTTCTGTTCCCATAGGTGTTACACTTTTGCATGGTTTGAAAAATGCGGGAACAGACGTAGATATAACAAAGCATAAACAATTTGACATCTATGGTGAGCTGTTGAATTTAAAGAATGTATAATATAAGATTAAAAGATATGCCGGAAGCAAAAGAAGAAAAAGCGTAATATAACTGGTATACAGTACAGATTGTATGGGAGAATACAGAAAAAAGATATGGTTAGGGATATGACGATTGGACAATTTTATAATACAGATTCCGTCATTCATCGTATGGACCCACGGGTGAAAATTGTGTTTGCCTTGGTTTATGTGACGACTTTGTTTTTTGACAGGAATCCGTTTTTATATTTATCAGCTTTTTTAATGTTGGCAGGATATATTAAGTTATCAAAGGTACCGCTTAAGTTTATTGTAAAAGGTTTGAGAGCCCTTGCAATGATTATTCTGTTTACAGTAATCATAAATTTATTTACAGTTCAGGGAATACAGGTGTTATTTGAATGGAAGTTTATCCGGATCACGCAGACTGGCCTTCATTCTGCTGTTTATCTGGGGATCAGGCTGGTATTTATGATTATCGGCTCCAGTATGATGACTTATACGACTACCCCTAATGCGTTAACAGATGGTTTGGAGAAAATGCTGGGCTGGTTGAAAAAGCTGAATGTGCCGGTTCATGAATTTGCAATGATTATGTCAATTGCTCTTCGCTTTGTACCGATTCTGGTAGAGGAACTGGATAAAATTATGAGAGCACAGTTGGCAAGAGGCATGGATTTTAAAGAAGGAAATCTTTTTGTACGGTTAAAAAAGCTGATGCCGATTATCATACCGTTATTTGTATCTGCGGTAAGAAGGAGTCATGAACTTGCACTGGCAATGGATGCAAGATGCTATCATGGTGGGGAAGGAAGAACCAGGATGAAGCCATTGCAGTATCAGAGAAGAGATTATATTGCTTATATTTTTGTGATTGTTTATTTTATCGGAATGATTGTGCTGGCAGTGAAGTTTTAACAGAGAGGATAACATATGTTTGATTATTTTTGTTTGGGTTTTGCATATTTAAAGAGCAGCATTATATTGGCTGTTGTCATATATATAGGTTATTTCATAGGATTAAGAATTACCAATAATAAAAAATTAAAGGAATTGTCATCAACTTCAAAAATAGGAATGGTTTGTGAATTTATGTTGATAGCATACATGTGTACTATTTTGAAAGTAACAGGTATCATTGGAAGAGATTTTTTCTTTGATTTTTCAATTAAAAATTTATCAGGGTTGTTTACGATTCCATTTGTGGGTTCATCAATTATGATGATTATATTGAATACTATGCTTTTTGTTCCATATGGTATTTTAGTATCTTTTGTTTTTGCAAATTGTAAATTAAACTGGAAAAAAGCATTAATGATAGGATTTTTTAGTTCACTGTGTATAGAGCTGTTTCAAGCATTTACTGGCAGACTGTGCGAAATTGATGATTTAATTATGAATACATGTGGGTTTTTAATTGGATTTTTACTGATGCAGTCTTTTAAGAAAATTATATCAAAAGAGTTAAGAGAAAAAGGCATAAAACAGTTGCTTCTCACAATGATTATTGCTGCGGTAGCTATTTTTTTAATTTCTTTTGCTGCAAATGGTGATGCCTTACAGGAAGAAGAGGAGGAATATTATACAGAAATAGGAGGAAGAGAAGAGGAAACAGCAGTTATTGATGAATTTAAAATTTATCAAAGAGGTAAATTATTTGATGTTTTTGAAGATTTATCTGGTGATTGGGAAATGTGGTATCAGTGGATGGGCAATGATATAGGAAATATAGCAGGGAGTTACCAAATTCAGAGCATATCTACAAATATGAAAGAGATCGTGGAGCAGGAAAATGATAAGACTTATATGGAAGTAATTTATCATGAACCACAAGTATTTCGGTTTTATAATAATAAGGAGTGGACACTGGAAGGAATTGTTCATATAGTATTCTGCGTGGAAGATGGGTCTTTGTGGTATGGTCAGGATAAAGCGTCTTTGGAAGGTTATGCCTGGTATGTAGACGAAGAATATCCGTTTTCTGAAAATGATAGTTTAAAGACTAAAATAAACGAATGGATTAATAGATGATTTGAGCATATAGACAAATTTTTTTGTTAGAGTGTATTTTTAGAAAATAAAAGCACAAATTGTGAGAGAAGAGTGATTTATGCTGTACGATAAGGATATCCGGGAGCCTCTTTTTGATTTTTTGGAAGAGAAATATGGGAAAATACGAATCATTGAAGAAAAACAGATGGGAAGATCCAGGGCAGATGTAGTTATGGTAATGCCAAGGGCGGTATGCGGTATAGAGATTAAGAGTGATGCAGACACCTATGCCCGTTTAAAAAGGCAGGTTAAAGATTACAACCAGTATTTTGATTATAATTATATTGTAGCGGGGACAAGCCATGCAATGCATGTGGAGGAGCATGTTCCAGCCTGGTGGGGAATTATTACGGTGGAAATGGAAAATGGCAGGGTGGATTTTTATGTGTTAAGGGAGGCAAAAGAAAATCCTAAGGTAAACTGGAAAAAGAAGTTAAGTATATTATGGAGACCGGAGCTTTCTCATATTCAGGAGGTAAACCGGATGCCCAAATACAGGCAGAAAAGTAAAGATTTTGTACTGGACAGGATATTGCTTAAAGTTTCAAAAGAGGACTTGTATTACCAGATTAGTGAGGAATTGTTTGAGAGGGATTATAATGAGATTGAGGGTTTGATCAGGACATACCGGGGAAAGAGAAGGAAATCTTAAATAAATAAACGGAGAATGATTCATAATAAACAGGTTAAACTAGGATTAAGAAAAAAATGAAGGAGAAGTATTATGTGTACAGCAGCAACCTATAAGACGAAGGACTTTTATTTTGGACGTACGTTAGACTATGAATTTTCTTATGGAGACGAGGTGGTGATAACTCCAAGAAATTATCCGTTCCACTTTATTGAAAAAGGCAATGTAAATGTCCATTATGCTATGATTGGCATGGCATATGTCACAGAGGATTATCCGTTATACTATGATGCCGTTAATGAAAAAGGACTAGGGATGGCGGGATTAAATTTTGTGGGAAATGCAGTATATCGGGATAGCGCGGAAGGAAAAGACAATATAGCACAATTTGAATTTATTCCATGGATTCTTACCCAATGTGCTACAGTAAAAGAGGCACGCAGTCTGCTGGGGAAGATAAATTTACTCAATACTTCGTTTAGTGAGAAACTGCCTCTGGCACAGCTGCATTGGATGATTTCTGATTGCGAAGAATCCATAACAGTAGAGTCTGTAGAGGAGGGAATAAAAGTATATGATAATCCGATAGGTATATTGACGAATAACCCACCTTTTGAACAGCAGATGTTCGCTTTGAATCAATATATGCATCTGTCGGTAAAAGAACCTGAAAATACATTTGCACCAGGGCTGGAATTAAAACAATACAGCAGAGGAATGGGGGCAATTGGTCTTCCGGGTGATTTGTCATCCCCGTCAAGATTTGTGCGGGCAGCATTTGTGAAAATGAATTCTATTTCAGGAGAGGGGGAAAAGGAGAGCGTCAGCCAGTTTTTCCATATTCTGAATTCTGTTGACCAGCAGAGGGGATGTTGTGATTTAGGAGATGGAAAATATGAGATTACCATATATACCTCATGCTGCAATGCCAGTAAGGGGATTTATTATTATACCACATATGATAATCATCAGATTACGGCAGTTGATATGCACAAGGAAAATCTTGATGGAGACAGAGTGATACGGTATCCATTAATAAAAGAAGAACAAATCAGAATCCAGAATGAGTGATGGAAAATAGGAATGTAAATATAGAACAAAAGGATAAATGAGTTATGAAACGAATTAAGCTTACTGTCGCATATGACGGGACAAATTACTGTGGCTGGCAGATACAGAAAAACGGCATTACCGTGGAAGAGGTATTAAACAAAACGTTAAGTAAATTTTTTCATGAGGATATTGCGGTTATTGGTGCCAGTCGGACGGATTCTGGCGTACATGCCATGGGAAATGTTGCAGTGTTTGATGCGGATGTAACCATGCCGCCGGAAAAAATCAGCTATGCCATCAATAATCTGCTGCCGGATGATATCAGGATACAGAAGTCAGAAGAAGTGAGTCTGGATTTTCATCCAAGATATTGTGATACAAGAAAGACTTATGAATACCGCATTTATAATGCTCAGTTTCCAGATCCCATGGTGCGGCTGTATTCCCATTTTGTTTACTATCATTTAGATGAGAAGAAAATGCAAAAGGCAGCAGATTATCTGGTAGGAGAACATGATTTTAAAAGTTTTTGTACACCAAAGGAAGAAGTGGAAAATACAGTCCGGACGATATATTATATCAAGGTAGTCAGAGAAGGGAGTATGGTTCGTATCCGGATAAACGGAAATGGCTTTTTATATAATATGGTGAGAATTATTGTCGGTTCTCTGATGAAGGTAGGAATGGGCATGATTCCACCAGAACAGGTAAAGGAAATCTTAGAGGCGAAGGACCGGACAAAGGCCGGACATAAGGCGGCGGCCTGTGGACTGACCCTGTTGGAAGTAGAGTATTTGTAGAAAAAGAGGCAGATTGACAATGGATAAAGAAAAATTTTTACCAGGAAATACAAAGGACAGAGAAAATTATCTGGAATGTGAAAAATGGTGGATTTTTGCACTGCTGATGCTGGTAGGTGGTTTTTACGGAGCATATACATATTCTATCAGGGGAGGGGTATTTTGCAATGCCCAGACTGCCAATTTTGTTTTATTTGCAATGGCGGTAGGAAATGGAAAGTGGCACAATGCAGTGTATTATCTGATACCCATGAGTGCTTATTTATTAGGTGCAATCGTTTCAGAGGCAGTTCCAAGGCCGATTAAAAGGAGACATCTGATACGCTGGGATACGCTGTTGATTTTAATTGAGATGATTACGGTTGTTCTTTTAGGTTTTTTACCGGAAAGTACTCCGTTCCAGGTTTCTCAGGTGGCAATTAATTTTATCTGTTCCATGCAGTACAATACATTTCGTCAGGCAGAGGGGATTCCCATGGCAACTACGTTTTGTACCAATCACCTGCGGCAGACAGGAGTGGCGATTGTAAAGGCAGTCAGGAAAAATGGAGATAAAGAGCAGGTAAGCAGGATCGCAAATCATTTTTTAATGCTGTTGGTATTTGTAGCGGGCGGCATTTTTTCTACAATATTGTGCGGTTATTTGAAAGGGAAAGCAATCTGGGGGGCACTGATCCCGTTGTTGATTGTGTTTATTGATCTGCTGTATGCAGATTTAAAAAAAGAGCGTGATTATATTGAGGCTACTCCCCATGGACACTAGTATATTGTTGAACTTTTTCTGAATAGGCAGGGTGGTAGACATGGAGATGAAGCCGTGTGACTGCACGTTGAACCATACAGAAAAAGTGGATTAAGGATAACTGTGCAGGAAGGGAAAAGATATTATTAAAGAAATGCAGGAAATGGGTGGTTATTGTGATAGAATTTGAATAAAGTCCTGACTGGAAAAACTTTTCATATTAGGAGGATTTTATATAAAAATTCGTTGACATGGATATACATTTATAATATAATGTTTAACTGTGACGGTGGATGAATGGATAAAAAGGTCATAGCCCCGATCGGTTTATTATTTCATGAATTGCTTGATTTTTGGACGTCTAACCCACTTCGTTCGAAATGAGAGTGATAATAATACGTCAATGAATAGAGAGTTGTTTTGTTACATGGAAGCCTACGGACAGGGTGGAGATGCAATAGAGCAATGGAAATTAATTGGATTATTTTTAAGGAGGAACACCATGAAGAGTTATATGGCAAGCCCAGCAACAATTAACAGAGAGTGGTATGTAGTTGACGCTACAGGACATACATTAGGACGTTTAGCATCAGAAATCGCAAGTGTTTTAAGAGGAAAGAATAAGCCAACCTTTACACCTCATATTGACACAGGTGATTATATAATTGTAGTGAATGCAGATAAGATTAAAGTAACTGGTAAGAAGTTAGACCAGAAAATATATTATAATTATTCAGGCTACGTTGGTGGCATGAAGGAGACAACATTAAAAGAGCTTTTAGCTAAGAAGCCGGAAGAGGTAATTCGTAAAGCGGTTAAAGGCATGCTTCCAAAGGGACCTTTAGGACGCGAGATGATTACCAAGCTTCATGTATATGCTGGTCCAGAACACAAGCATCAGGCACAGCAGCCGAAAGAGTTAGAGATTAAGTATTAATGAAGGAGGACAAAGCAGTGGCTAAAACAACAAAATTTTACGGAACTGGTAGAAGAAAAAGTAGTGTTGCAAGAGTATATTTAACACCTGGTACAGGTAAGATTACGATTAATAAAAGAGATATGGATGATTATTTTGGATTGGATACATTAAAGTTAATCGTAAATCAGCCGTTTGTTGTAACGAATTCAGTTGGTAAGTACGACGTACTTGTTAATGTTCGTGGTGGTGGATTTACAGGTCAGGCTGGTGCCATCCGTCATGGTATTTCCAGAGCATTATTAGAGGCAGATGCAGATAACCGTCCGGCTTTAAAGAAAGCTGGATACCTTACTCGTGATTCCAGAATGAAGGAAAGAAAGAAGTACGGCTTAAAGGCAGCTCGTCGTGCTCCACAGTTCTCAAAGAGATAATCTGCGGTCAACGCAAGATTCGAGAAAAGCCCGATTTTACAAGGGTTACAGAGGTTGTGGAAAGTTGTCAGATGTGCTGGATTTCAGACGATATGCAACAAGTATAAAACACGAATATCAATGATATGTATAGGACATTTTTCAGTAAGGAATTACTGGAAAGTGTCCTTTTTATTATTGCTCAAATATATTTCATTGTATCCGACAAGGATACTTTCTCCGGTATCTACGATACGTTTTAGTATTATGAGCAATTTTTCATGGCTAATAGAGCGTGGAAGAATAGTGTAATCAACTTCCTTGCTCCATCTTTGCTTGTATAGCTCACAAAGTTCATTTAGCTGTTCTAAAGTATTTGGATTTAATCATAGGAAGCTCCTTTTTTAAATCTTATTAATCGCATTTACAAGCTCCTTAACATCAAAGTGGGTATATACTTTCTCGGTCAAAGTCATTGCACCGGAGTGCCCCATAATCTTCTTGATGATCGTTTGCTCTACACCTGCCTCGGCTAACATGGAGATACATGTGTGCCTGCAACAATGTGGTGTTCGTTCAATCTTTAGTTGCTTCACCAGCGGGTGAAAGTAGCTGTTATAATAATTTCGGTATTGGAAGTGTTTACCATCAGGTGTATGAATAAGGTACTCACATTTCGGATTGTCTTCAAACCAAGCTTTGTAGTAAGGTAAAACCTTATCTGCGATAGGAACCTTTCGGATTCCGTTTTCGGTTTTACTGCTAATCACATCAAAGTATTGTTCGTCCAGATGGATATTTTTCTTTTTTAAATCCAAGAACTCTGAAATTCTTACTCCGTTATACAGTAGCATCAGTATGATTTGATAATATTTATCATTTTTCTGCTCCCAAATCCGTTTAATTTCCTCTTTCTCGAATTCGTTTCGGTCATACTTATTCGGATTGCGGCCCTTATACTGAACAACATCTACAAAGGTGGAATAATCCTTATTGCAAATATCATTCTTGATAGCAAAATCATAAAGCTGATTGAACAGTACCTTGATTTTCCTCAAGGTAGGATAATTCTTACCGCAGGTATCAATGACTGTCTGTAAGTCCACAAGCTTTAAATCCTCTTGAACACCTTATGATATAGACTGCTACATGTCTTATAAGCGGCTGTGTAGCCTTTTACATTGGATTCTGATACAGTTGGGTACTTGCGTTTTGACCATTCCTCATATACATCATCAAAGGTCATCTTCGCAGCCTTCGTATCAAATGGATTCTTATTATAGTCTGCCAGCATCTGCAAGCCATCTGCTCTGGTAGGAGCATATCCTATAATTATAAAATCCTGAACCTGTTTATCCTTCTCTTTGTCGAAGTGCCAGCCGTTGGTCTTTCGAACCAGATAAGGATTTCTTCTTTTGCCGGAAAGTTTTACAACGCTTCCGTATCCGTTGGGTAACTTCATTTGCACCATTCCTTTCGCTTATATTCAGCAAGCTGATAAGCGGAAACTCGTGCTAATCCTCGTCGTGGGTTACCTTTGTAACACTCGGACGGATGGTTTTCCATATTTCATAATTGTCCTGTGTCTGACTGTCTGATTGTAGTAATTCTTTCATAGCCTGCCAATCCTTCAGAAACTGTACCAGACTTTTGTTCTCAAAGAAGATTCCCGGTGTGCCATCTACATCTTTAATAGTGGCGGGAAATGCTTCGTCGATAACAAACAGGAGAGGTAGTATATCTCCGTCTGTCTGAATATCAAATTCTGCAAGTGTGTTGACATTTACATTCAATGCGTCTGCAATCTTTCGTAACTGTTCCGGTTTCGGAAGGTTCTTTCCTAACTCATACTTACGGATTGCGACTTCATGAATGCCGGCTAAATCACCAAGCTCTTTTTGCGTTAATCCACGAAATGTACGGATTAGCTTAATCTTTTTACCAGTATTCATCTTATCAATCTCCTGTACAATATAATTTAGCATACAAAAACAGAATTATCAACATAGATATTAGTGATCTTTACAGGGTAATAAAGCCTCTGTATAATACAAAACAGAAATAAAGCAAATAATGCTCTGGAAGAACTAAGGAGGTGCATAGAATGCCGGAAGTTCAATACAAAGTTGATTTGCCGGCTTTTACAGGAAGGAATGTTCCAATTAAGGAGATAGCGAAGGCTATGGGGAAGGATGCTCAGTATGTAAGAGTTGGTATTCAGCAAGGGGTTCTCAAATTCGGTGTAGCAATAAAGATGGAAGATTCGAATGAATACAACTATTATTGCCCTGATAAAAAAGTTTGGGAAGAGACAGGTTACTTCAGAAGTGTTCTTGAAGCAGTATAGAAAGATTAGAGAAAGGATGTGATTACGATGGATTACTTAAATAAGGGTAGCGGTTAATATACACCGACCGGAGCTTGGCTCCCTGTTGGTGTAACCCTCGGAGAGCCCCCCGCACTTTCGGCTTGACGAAAGTGCTAGGAGCTTATCATCTGTGGCAAAGCAAAGATGATAAGCAGGCATTCCGTGGGGAAAGACAGATAAGGAGAAAGTGTATGGAAGGAATATCATTTACAGCTCATGTGAGCAATAAAAAAGTGCAATAACATCTAAGTCGAAGCTTGCCGGAGTAGCAAAGCATAACTTAAGGAAATACAAATCAGAAGAATATAGTGTCGATAATATTTTTCTGATATATGGAACCGACAATCTTGTTCAGGATGTAAAAGCAGTTTATCATCAGGAATTTGATGAAGCTTTAAAGGTCTACAATGAAATCAAACTAGAGCAGATCGTAAGATTGAGGACTATTTTGAACATGTAGCCAATAAGGAACAGGATATGGCGGAGGAGATTATTATTCAGGTAGGAGACCGGGTATATTGGCAGGAGCATTGGGAGAATAAAGTTTTTATGAGGCGAATCTACAAAATGTTGTTAGCGAGCTACAATATCAACTTCCACAATTTGTGGTAGTAAATGCAGTAGTCCATATGGATGAGGACAGTCCTCACATGCATGTAGTAGGAGTTCCGGTAGGTACAGGTTACAAGAAGGGCATGTCCAAGCAAGTATCTAAACGAAAGGTATTTACCAAGGAAGTACTTTCGATAGTTTTTCAGGACAAATTAAGAGCTTTCGCAAATGAGAAAGCGAAAATTGTTCTTGGAGAACAGATAAGAGAAAAGTCTAAAGGTCGCAATCATGATTTATCGGTTATGGAGTATAAGGTGTTAAAAGAGGAAATTCGTTACGACGAGTTGAGAGAGCAAGCTGATGAAAAGCAACAGGAGAATGAGCAGTTGGAGCGTGAAAAGGAACAGCTTGTGCAGGAGTATGACACCTTATCTATGCGGGTAGCGGTTAAGCAGATGGATTATGAGGAAGCGGACGAACGGGTAAAAGAGGCAAACAAGCGAGCGGACAGAATCGAGGATTATATCAAAACTCAAAGTGATACTCTGGTGGATTTGGAGAAGAAGACAACGAGGCTGGAGAGAAAAGCGGAGATTGCGGAGCAGGTATATAAAATGGCTTGCGGCTCCGGTGGTAATGAAGCCTTGAGGGAGAAACTCATAGATGTTATATACGAGAATGAGCAATTGAAAGCTGAAAACTCTAAACTTCGGGAAACGCTGAATAAGGCATACGATTTTATGAAACAGTTTGTGAGGGATGGAAGGGATTTGCTAGAAAGGTTTCTGGAGAGTGTTGGGCGGATGGTTGAGAAGATTAGAAGTGGTCTGAGAAGATAGCATTGTTGAGGGCACAGAGATGTGTTCTCAAGATTAATTAATTTTATAAAAATATAACTAATTTGATGTGGAGAAAATCTGCAAAATATGATAGAATTATTTTGGGGGTTTTTTATTCATTTTCATAGCATGAAATAGAAAATATGGAAGGAACTTTAGAATGACAATTAACGAATTATTAGATAAACATAATATAAATTATAAGAAATTAAAGGCAGAAAAGGGTATTAGTTTATTTAGTGTAGGAAATACAAATGTTTTGTTTTGGATTAATGAGGGCAATGCCTTCAAAATGAAGCGAAGTTGGTTTGAACTTTTAGAGAAGAACTGCGAGAGATATACGTTATTTCTTTATGATAAAAAGGGTAAACAGTATTATTACATCAAATTTTTGAATAAGAATAATTGGCTTAGTGGCAGTTTTAATAACTGTGATAAATCGGAGTTGTTCCTAGGAAAACAAGTATTAAATAGCTCAAGTACACTAGGCAACATACTTACAGACTTAAAGAAATGTGGTGCATAAAGTATATTTATTGCGGTACGAATAAGGTTGTAACGAACAGCTATAAGTACTGATTATTGGACAGATGCTTATATAAAATAAGAGCATCAGAAGATACTATGGAAAATAGATTTGAAGGTGGAATTACTATGAATAAAATCGCTGAATTTAGAATATTGGACTTGTTTTGTGGTGCTGGCGGTTTTTCTTATGGAATGCATAGAAATAAGCATTTTAAGACGGCAGTTGCGCTGGATTTTAATGCAAAGGCAGCAGATACATTTAAAAAGAATATGCCGGAAGCAATTGTTGTTACAGGTGATATAACAGATGAAAAAATTAAGAAGGATATAATTGAAAAGTCAAAGGCAGAAAAGGTGAATATGATAATAGGTGGACCACCGTGCCAGGGGTTTTCAATGAAGGGAAAAAAACTTGGATTGGATGACCCGAGAAATTTTCTTTTTAAAGAATACTTGCATATAGTTGAGGAGGTTCAACCGGAAGTGTTTGTCATTGAAAATGTAAAAAGTATTTTGTCAACGGCTGGAGGCTGGTTTAAAGATGAAATTTTGGCTTACATAAAGCGGTTAGGCTATAATGTTTCGTATGGAATTTTGAATGCGAAAAGATTTGGAGTTCCACAAGCGAGAGAAAGAGCAATATTTATTTGTTCTAAGAGTAAAAATATTCCTTTGCCAATTGGAACAGATGATATTGTTACTGTTAGGGATGCGATTTCAGATTTGGCATATCTTGCATCGGCAGAAGGTGATTTTGAACTTGATTATGTTACAGAGGCACAGACAGATTATCAGAGAATGATGCGAAAGAATAGCAAAAAGTTGTATAACCACAAAGCATCTGCTCATTCAGATATAGCGTTACAAAAACTTGCTATGATACCACCGGAAAAAGGTAAAGAGTATTTGCCTGAAGAAATGTGGGGGAAGCAAAAGTTCAATACAACTTGGGGAAGATTGGTGTGGGATACAGTATCACCAACAATAGACACCAGATTCGATACACCTTCTAATGGAACCAATTCTCATCCGGAGTTAAATAGAGCAATAACACCGAGAGAAGCTGCTAGAATACAAAGTTTTGATGATAACTTTGTTTTTCATGGAAGTAAATTTTACATTAGAAGTCAGATTGGTAATGCAGTGCCACCATTGATGGCAGAGGCAATAGCAAATGAAATATGGGAGAATTATGATGAAGAAGAATAATTTATTTTCGGAAAATAGTTTATCATATGAGAATTCTTTGGATGAAGATTATAAGAAGAATAATGGTATATTCTATACTGATTTGGAGCTGGCAAATGCCATTATAGATTTTCTTAATATTCCAAAGAATGCATCAATTATAGATCCTAGTTGTGGAACTGGAAGTTTTTTACACTGTTTGGAACAAAAAGGATACACAGATATCACAGGATGCGATTTCGATTTAAAAACAGTTAGAAAATGTAAGGAGTTAACAGGATTGGAACGCATTTACCGTATGGATACCTTGGGTAAATGTGGACAGGAAGTTTTAAAGAAGGTTAAGAAAAAAGAATTTGATTATGTAATAGGTAATCCGCCGTATGCACCTTTGGGTAATGGGGTCGATATCGCTACAACACCAGAATTCATGAAGACTGTTAAAGATTCAGGAAGCAATTTGTTTGTTGCAGCTATATACAGAGCATTTGAAATCGCAAAAGAAGATGGATACATTTCGTTTATAATTCCTAAAAATTTATTACATATATCATCATATAAAACACTTAGAGAAAAACTTCTTCAAGAAAAGAGGCTAGTATCTGTTATAGAGCTTGGAATTCATTTTAAAACTGTTCGAGGAGAACAGATTGTTTTAACATTCCAAAATTGTTATGAAGAGGATAACAAAATCAAGTTTTATCAGTACAATAAGAGTAAGATTGATTTTATGTCAGAAGTTGCACAAGATTATTACACAAACGAAATTATTGTATTCACAGATAATGGAGAAGTGCCTATTTATGATAAGTTAAAGGGTTCTTATGGTCAGTTAGGTGAAGTGTGTGCAGAAAACATTCGTAGAGGTCGTGATAAATCAAAAGATGCTATTCGAGGAAAGCAAATTCGTAAGTTTGGTTTTAAAGATTTAGAAGTTCCAGAAGAAGGAAATCAAATTTTTATTCAAAACATATTTAGTGCAGAAGCTGGTATTACAGCGAGCTTTGGGGGGAATTTGAAACCTTCAGAGACTGTAACTACAGTGAAGCTTGAGAATACCAAAATGTGTAAATACATTTTGGGATTGTTGCATTCACGAGTATGTAACTATTTCCTTATTCGTTTTGGTTTTAATAATTCACGATTAACGATTCATACAGATGCAAAGTATTTAAATGATATACCAATTGTTGTTGATGATGAAGCATTTGAGAAGGTTGTAGATATTGTGAACAACATGGAAGAAGTCGAATATATGGATGCGGAATGGTTTAAGCTGAATGAAGAATTAAATGATATTGTTTACGAGATATATCAGCTTACTGTAAACGATAAAGACCATATTGAGAAAGAAATGAGAAAAATTAGTGCTAGCAAATGGTATGGAGAAGATCGTTGCTATGCATAAGTAACAATAATGGTATTGGGAAATGAGGTGTTCTTATTGAGTAAAATTGATTGGCCATCAGATGAGGATAAGTTTGAGGCAATAGGATATTTGGCAAAGCCGGGTGTGATTGACACGATAGAGGCTACTGTGCCGGAAGATAAGCTTAAAAAATTTAAGGATGAATATCATAATAAATATTCAATAGAATTTCCTTATGTAACCAAAGCAGGAAGTAAGTTTGGATATCAGTTTCGTATTTACTTGAGTGATACAGAAGGATGTCCGGATTTCTTAGCATCACAGTTAGACGAAAAATATAAGAATCGTATTAATGATACAAGCTTTATTGCGGAATTAGTTAATGAGTATGGTTTTAGATTTACTAAGAAACCGCAGAATGAGGAACAGATACGCAGTTTGGTTAGAGCAAAGGGTGCTAATCAGATTAGAAGTTTTGAAAAAGGGTTCAGAGTTTATTCGGACTTCCTATATAATCTTTCTGGTAAAATAAATGGGGGTGATTTGCCACAACCAAGCATTGTACAACCTAAAGTAGCTGCTAAGGCAAAAGGAAGAAAGCCTAAGAATAGTGGTGAAATGAAGAGTTCATTTACAAGAGAACAACTTTTTAAACTAGGATGGCTTGGAGAAACATATATTTATAAAATGCTTGTTATTAAGGACGAATCATTACTTCGGATGCTGGGTATCAACTCTTCAGATAGCTATAAAATAGAGTGGTTTAATGAGGGTGTACAAATCGGAGAAGAATGGGAAGATAAATCTGTCGGACAAGGTTGTGATATTGTTTTTTCGTTGGATGATAAGAATTTATATATTGAAGTGAAGTCAAGTAAAAGAAAAAATGGATTATTTACCATGACTTCAAAAGAGATGCAGAAAATGAGGGACGAAGCAGGAAAGTATTATTTGATAAAGATAGATTATCTTGAAAGAATACTTAAAGGTGAAAGTCCTGAAATAATGGTGTTTGATTCCCCATATGATACATTTTTTAAACCGGAAAAGATGAAGGAAGCTACATTTAAGGTAGAAGGTGATACGAATGAATAATGAAATGGCGTACTTATTGGGAATGATAACTGGTAACGGGGAAGTACAACGTGGAGCTACTGAAACAACGATTGTTGTTGAAATACCACATAAAAAGCTGGAAACAGAGTTTCAAAAGGATGTAGGTATATATGTAAAGGCTAGTGTGACAGATATTAGAGAAATTTTGGAACCATTGTTGGGAACAGGATTGACATTTGCACAAAATGCAAATGTGTCATACGTTTCATTTAGAAAGCCGAATGAAGATTATCTCATGCGTGAAATATTGAGATATATCGGTGCAGCTACATCACATGATAATGTTCGAATTTCGTCAGAGGTGTATGATTTTACACTTGATGAAAGAAAGCAGTTTATAAAAGGTTTTGCGGATGTTACGGGATATATTAGAAGAAGTAACTATGCATATACAGAACCACAGTATAGAGTATATTTCGAAATCCCTCAAAACTGGGGATTGGTTGTGGATTTTTGTAATTTGTTAAAGAGTGTGGATATTCCGGTTCAGAATATTGACTGGGGTCATCCGAATATGAGAGATGGTAATTTGAAAAAACATAATGAAGGCAAACCAGATTTCTGGAAAAAGGAGCATCAGGTTAAAGTATGGGCACTTGAATACAATCCAATTGGTTTTGCTGTATTACATAAGCAAGAGGCATTAGATTATTTTGCTAATGAGCATAAGGTATTTATTGAGAGACAAGGTAAAGAGCCTTCGGATGTGACTCATAGATATTATTGGGAAATTGTTAAGAGAAACAAAGAAAAACCGATACATCCGGGCGAGGATGATGAATTTATTCCAGAAGAAATTCGTGGAAATCACTATGATTCATGGAAAGAGATTGCAAAGGATTTAGGCTATAAAGAGGATTAGGATGTTAGAAGAAGAATTATATGAGCCAATGAGAGCGTGGCTTGAACAGTACTTAACAGATAAATATAAAGGGCATGAAATTATTGTTGTAGATACACATAGCGAGCGATTGGACAGAGCATTGGCTAAATATGATATTGTCAATGAAATGGCGAATGGTGTGGATATACAGATTGATGTTCTTGGAATTGCAAGAAAGCAGGGAAAGACGAAGTTGTTTTTTATTGAAGCAAAGAAAACAAAGTTGACATTGCGTGATTTGGGACAGCTATGGTCGTACTGTAAACTTGTGGACCCGGAGGAAGCTTTTCTTCTGACATCAGCAGATTTAGGTAGTTTGCGTAAATTGTTGGTATCGTTTAAAAGAGAAGATTTGCTTGACTTTGGAGATGGTAAGCGGATTAAGAAGATGCGTGTTGGTAAATGGGAGGTGCTAAAGGAAAGACCTGATTTGGGTTCTCTTTTACCAAAGATTTGAGGTGTATTGCAATGAGAAAAAAGAGTAGTGGTTACACATTTCTGAACTTGATTAAAGATGTAATGGAGATTGAAAAAAAGCCATTAACTGTTTCGCAGATTTGGAAATGTGGTGAAAGACACGGATTGATAGATAAAGTAGGTAGCAAGGGGAAAACACCTATTAATACCCTTCAAGCACGATTGTATCTTGATATTAGAGATAACGAAAATAGTATATTTGTACAGACATCAAAAAGACCATCGATGTTTTATCTAAAAGATATAGATGTGGAGAAATGTGAATCTGAAGTGCAGGATGATGAGCCGAGCGGATATAATGAGCGAGATTTATATATTTTGTTATCTTCATATGTTTATGCGAGTCCGGAGTTTCATTGTGTTACAAAAACGATATTTCATGAAAAAACAGGAAAGGCGAAGAAAGGATATAATCAATGGCTTCATCCTGATGTTGTGGGGATTCATTTTCCTTTTGATGATTATTCTGACGAAACATTGAAATTACAGAGAATGGTAGGGAGTCGTCAGTATAAACTATATTCTTTTGAGATGAAAACTATTTTAAATTTTTCAAATTTAAGAGAATTCTATTTTCAAGCCGTTTCAAATTCAAGTTGGGCTCATGAAGGATATCTTGTTGCTTTAGAAATTGACGAAGACGAAAGTTTTGAAGCTGAGTTAAAAAGATTGAATAATGCTTTTGGAATAGGCGTCATAAAGCTGAACGTTGAGAATGTAAGTCAGAGTGAAGTCTTGTTGAATGCTAAGCGAAATGTTAATTTAGATTGGGATACAATAGACAGGTTGTCTGAAAATCCAGATTTTAAGCAGTTTATAAGTGATATTAAGGATGATGCCGAAGTAGGAAAGATAAAAAGTCAGTATGATAAAGTATATTACGATGATGAAACCGTAGCTGAATATGCAAAGAAAAAACATATATATTGAATTGGAAGGAGACGGATTATGGGATATGTATTAACTAATAGAGCAATGGATATTATTACTTCAGAGGAAGAGTTATGTTTTATATTGGGGTACTTGGCAACACCAGGGAGAATAAAATATATTGAAGCACAAGTTCCTTATGGGAAGGAAACAATGTTTCAAAATGCGTACCCGGGTCAAAATTATGATGAAATGAAATTGACATCTGATAAGCAAAGCTTTCAGTTTAGGATTATCTTGGGTTATAATGGGAATTGCCCATCTGCATTAGCTAATGCTTTAACGAGCGGTGGTGGTGCATTCTATAATAATTGCATTTCTAGAGGTAGGTTTATAGAGAAAATAATTAATGAATATGGATTTGAGTTCTTTAATGCACCGAATGGAACGGTAATTCGTAATCAGGTTGCAAGAAGACATCCGGGATGTGTTCAATTTTTCGATGATGGATATAGCGTACCATTGACGGGAAGATGCTGATGACTGGAAGTAATCGTAGGAGATAATATGCAAGAAGTGGTAAATACATTAGAGGTAAGCGATTATATATCAATAGGCGCATGCTTGATTTCCGTAATTGCAGCAATAGCATCTATTGTCGCGTGTGTGATTGCCAATAAACAATTGGAATTGCAAAGAAAACAGTATGAAGATGGTGAACCGAACTTTAATATCAAGGTGCTTGATTCGATAATTAAAAAAGATAAGAAGAGTAGCACTGTACAAGTGTGGTTAAATATTCGAATAGGTAATATATCTGACAAAGCAACCTCGATTAATAATATTGTATTGCGGCTTTTTTGTTTGGAAGATATTATATATAGATCATCTTTAAATAAAGATGCCCAGACAGATGAAGGAATAAAATATTTTTCGCTTGCCCAGAATATCGGGGCATACTCCTCAGAAATGGGCTGGTGTATTTTTGATATACCTATTGATACCTATAACGATTTGCAAATTGAATATTCAGAATTGAATGTTGAAGATATTCATGGTCAAAAATGTATTGAAAAAATTATATATATGCAGGAAGAGTTGACAGATTATGGCATTTAATAGAAAGATGATTACTGTGAGTGAAAATGTTGTGAATATTGTTAATGATGCACTGGTATTACAACATGATTTTTGTGATGGGAAATCCATTCTGGCTATTGTAATAGATACATCAAATAATAACAAAATAGAGAATATGCTAAAGTTGCATATGAATGTTGATGAAGGCGAGATGAAGTTTTCGTGGGGAATGACAACTGATTAGAAAAACATAATCTTATTGGTTGAATCTATTTCGCCAATAGAATTAACATTTTCGATACTGTTAGAAATCGAAAAAAATTATGCAGTTATAGACGAGGTTTTACGTTCGTAGATGCATATTATTCAAGGAGAAAAACCGGATGACAGGTTTTCATACAATCTTAATTCAAATAAAATTGTTGTTGAGGTGCCTTTAACAGGATTTGAAGAAAAATGGTATGATCTTAGAAAGAAATATCAAAGGAAGCGTCTAAAGAAGATAGGCGTAAAGAATAAGGACATTAATAATGTTATGAACGATATTGATAAGGAGTGGGATGCTGTGATAAGAACCCATCTTAAATAGCAATATTGTATGGAATAATAGGAAAAAGGTGGTTTTATGGTAAGGAAAAAGAGAAAGAACCTCTGTTTTTAAAAGTAATCTACTTTGGTGAATCTACAGCCCAAGATTATATTGATATTGTTAATGGCGGTAGATTAGATTGGAGTAAAGAAGAAAATAAAGAAAAGATTGCGAAGATATTGGCAGAAATAGAAGCAGAAGCGCAAGCTGGTTTTAATGTAATCAGTTTTATTAAGGCGATGATGTCAAGCAATGTGAATACGAGTGCATCAAGTGATATATCCAGAATTTTCGAAACGACATTAAAGAATACGCTTTTGACTGATTATATTTCAGTTGCTTCAAAGGACAACAATGTTAAGAAATTTGAGAATAGTGGAGTATATGCTCCGGATAATTCTATTTCGTTGTATAGAATGTACAGTTCATATTTAACAATTGTTCCAGCAGATCAAATGCCAATTAATATGGAAAAGCTTAATGAAGTATTGTTAGGAGAGAGAGGATACTATGCGATGCTTCTTATAAGCGAGACTGAACCTACATGTGTATTGCGTTTTAATGTTAAAGCATTTAAAAACAATTATAATTTGGCAGACTTATCGAAAATGCAACTTACTTATTATGGAGTGAAGGTGGGCAGTTGTACCAGAGAGCAATTAAGTATTGAGAAAGAATTTGAGCACAAACCTACAAAAGTTGTAATATCAGCAGACAATATCATTGATGGCACGATTTCAGAATAAAAGGGTTTAGATGTATATGATATAGTATTGGCAGGTGTAATGTGTGAATAAAGTGGTTGTTTTTTATGGTTCAAATCGGGCATTTATGGAAGTATTACCAAAATCATATCGTAATCTGACAGATGTTGTAATGGAGTTGGATAAAGAGAGTAAAAATATGATTTTGCACATACCTGAACTGAATGGACAGAAAAGTGAGCCTGTAGATAAAGAAGATAATAAACTATAAGTAGAAAATTTTGTGATTAATTCGGATGAATATTGTGGAGTTCGGGAACATGTGATAATTAATTTTGCTAATTTTATTGCAAAAATGGATATCACTAATATGTATATACAAAACCCCCCAACGAGCATCAGCGAGCTTCATTATACATTAAAATTACTAAGGAGAAATATTATGGTTGATAAGAATGAGATTGTATTATTTGAGACAGAGGATAAAAGTATTTCACTGCGGTACAGATAGAGAATGAGACGGTTTGGTTATCGCAAGCCCAGATGATGGAATTGTTTGGATGAGATCAATCTGTTATCTCCAGACATATTGGTAATGTATTTAAAGAAAAAGAAGTTGACGAAAAAAGCAATATGCATTTTTTGCATATTACAAATTCAGATAGACCAGTAGCATATTATAGTCTGGATGTAATCATTTCTGTAGGATATCGTGTAAAATTCAAACGTGGTGTGGAATTCCGAAGATGGGCAAATTCTATATTGAAGCAATACATCTTACAAGGTTATGCAGTAAATAATAATCGTATCAATCAGCTTGGTGAGGTGATGCGGATTATGAAACGTACAGAGAATACTTTAGACAGTAAACAAATTTTATCTGTAATTGTATCCGGTAAAAACAGACAGGATTTATTAAGTTATATTATGTTGAAAAGATTCTGTACTGTGCAGTAAGTTAGAGTGGAATCTTCTTGTTTTTTCATTTATTATGGTTCATAATGAATAGATAATCGTATAGAATCGTACCAAAGGAGTAACATATGAACTGGTGGAATCATTTAAAGACAATCAATCATCATAAATGGCTGGTCATGAAGTCCTGTTTCCGGCTTGGAATGATAAAACAGGGGCTGCTTCATGATTTATCAAAATATAGTCCGGTGGAGTTTATGGTAGGAGTCAAATACTATCAGGGAAACCGCAGTCCTAATAATGCGGAACGGGAAGATAAAGGATATACTTCTGCCTGGCTGCATCATAAGGGACGGAATAAGCATCATTTGGAATACTGGCTGGATTATGATCTGAAAAATGGTGGCATTGCAGGAATGAAGATGCCGGTAAAATATGTGGTAGAGATGTTTTGCGACAGGGTTGCGGCAAGCAAGAACTATAATCGGGATACGTATCATGACGCTATGCCGTTAGCATATTATGAGAAGGGAAAAGCAAAAGCCCTGCTTCATCCTGAGTCTGCCAAATTACTGGAGCAGCTGCTCAAAATGCTGGCAAAAGAGGGTGAGGATAAGACCTTTGATTATATCAAAAAAGAAGTTTTAACAAAGGAAGTCCGCCGGGAGAAGGTTTAGATGGAGGAAAAATATGGGATTTACACATTTGCACGTACATACAGAATATAGTTTATTAGACGGTGCATCCAAGATAAAAGAGCTGGTACATCATACAAAAGAGTTGGGGATGGACAGTATTGCCATTACGGATCATGGAGTGATGTATGGCGTGATTGACTTTTATAAGGCAGCAAAGGCAGAAGGCATTAAGCCGATTATCGGCTGTGAGGTTTATGTGGCACCTGGCTCCCGTTTTGACAGAGAAGTTGGAAAAGGGGATAACCGTTATTACCATCTTGTTTTGCTTGCAGAAAATGATCAGGGCTACCATAATCTGATGAAGATTGTATCAAGAGGATTTACAGAAGGTTACTATTATAAACCAAGAATAGACAGGGAGATTTTACAGGAATTTCATGAGGGGATTATTGCACTTTCAGCATGTCTTGCCGGGGAAGTGGCAACTAAACTGCGGCAGGGATTTTATGAAGAAGCGAAGCAGGCAGCTTTAGAGCATCAGGCGATTTTTGGGGAAGATAACTATTTTCTGGAGATGCAGGATCATGGAATCGCAGACCAGAAGACGGTAAATCAGGGGTTGATGCGTATGTCCCAGGAGACGGGGATTCCGTTGGTTGCAACGAATGATATACATTATGTAAAGGAAAGCGACGCAGAGGCACATGATATTTTACTTTGTATTCAGACTGCGAAGAAGGTGGCAGACGAAGACCGTATGCGATATGACGGTGGTCAGTACTATCTGAAATCCCCTGAGGAGATGGAAGAACTTTTTCCGTATGCGAAGCAGGCGTTAGAAAATACGGGTAAGATAGCTGAACGGTGCAATGTAGAGATAATTTTTGGGGAACAAAAGGTGCCCAAATATGAGGTGCCAGAGGGATTTACCTCGTATAGTTACTTACAGACATTATGTGAAGAAGGACTGCAGCAGCGTTATAATCCGGTGACAGATGAACTTCAGGAGCGGTTGGATTATGAGCTGTCTACCATTCAGAAAATGGGATATGTGGATTATTTTCTGATTGTATGGGATTTTATTAAATACGGTAAGGACCATGGTATTGCAGTTGGTCCGGGACGTGGCTCTGCCGCAGGCTCCATTGTCAGTTACTGCCTGGGGATTACAGATATTGATCCAATCCGATATAATCTGCTGTTTGAGCGTTTTCTGAATCCCGAACGAATATCCATGCCGGATATAGATGTGGATTTCTGCTATGAGAGAAGGCAGGAGGTTATTGATTATGTAGTACATAAGTATGGGAAAGAAAAAGTTGTGCAGATTGTTACTTTTGGTACAATGGCAGCTAGAATGGTAATCCGTGATGTAGGACGGGCTCTGGATATGCCGTATGCGGCAGTAGACAGGGTGGCAAAGATGATTCCCATGGGGGTAAATGGTCATAATATCACCATTAATGAAGCTGTTGATATTTCTACTGATCTTAAGAAAGCTTATGAAGAGGAAGAGGATGTCAGATATCTGATTGATATGTCCAGAAGGTTAGAAGGATTGCCGAGGCATGCGTCTATGCATGCGGCGGGAGTGGTAATTGGACAGAAGCCGATTGATGAATTTGTACCGTTATCCAGAGGCTCAGAGGATGCTATCACGACACAGTTTACCATGACTACCATTGAGGAATTAGGTCTTTTAAAAATGGATTTCCTTGGGCTTCGGACACTTACGGTTATACAGGATGCTGTGAGAAATATTAAACAGAGCAAAGGAATTGATATTGATATAGACCACTTGAACATGGAAGATAAAGAGGTGTATGACCTTCTTTGTACCGGACAGACGGATGGTATTTTTCAGTTGGAAAGTAATGGCATGAAAAGCTTTATGAAGGAGTTAAAGCCCAGAAATATCGAGGATGTAATTGCTGGTATTTCTTTGTATCGGCCGGGACCAATGGACTTTATTCCGTTATATATAAAAGGTAAAGATCATCCAGAAACGATTACTTATGATTGTCCACAGCTTGAGAAAATATTGGCACCTACCTATGGATGTATCGTATATCAGGAACAGGTTATGCAGATTGTAATGGAACTTGCCGGATATACCCTTGGAAGAAGTGATTTAGTACGCCGTGCCATGTCTAAGAAAAAGGGAGATGTAATGCAGCGGGAGCGCCAGAATTTTGTTTATGGTAATGAAGAGGAAAATGTTCCGGGCTGTATCAACAGGGGAATCGATGAGAAGACGGCAAACAAGATTTTTGATGAAATGATAGATTTTGCAAAATATGCATTTAACAAGTCCCACGCAGCAGCCTATGCAGTAGTGGCATATCAGACAGCCTATTTAAAGTGCCATTATCCAGAAGAATTTATGGCAGCGCTGATCACTTCCGTATTAGATCGTACGGATAAGGTATCAGAATATATTGCGCATTGCAGAAAGCTTGGAATTCGGATTCTGCCACCGGATATCAATGAGGGCTACAGCCATTTTTCGGTATCAGATAATGCAATCCGCTATGGATTATCTGCACTAAAGAGTGTGGGAAGACCTGTCATTGATGCAATTGTAGAGGAGCGTGAAAAAAACGGAAGATACAAGGATTTAAAAGATTTTATCAGCCGTCTTTCCAATAAAGAAGTGAATAAACGGACGATTGAAAGTTTTATCAAATCAGGAGCATTGGACAGTTTCGATGCCAATAGAAGACAGATGATGATGGTTTATGTACAGGTCATTGATATGGTGAACCAGGAAAAGAAGAGTGCCATGACCGGACAGATGTCTTTATTGGATTTTCTTGGAGAAGAGGAGAAAAAGGATTTTGATATATCATATCCAAAAGTGGGCGAATATGAAAAAGAAGAGAAACTTGCTTACGAAAAGGAGGTTTTGGGCATTTATGTCAGTGGGCATCCGTTAGAAGATTATCAGGAGCTGATGAATCGGAATATTGACGCGACCACCCATGATTTCCTCCCAGATCCAGAGAATGGTGAGACAGTGGCAAAAGACCAGATTTATTATACACTTGGGGGAATGATTTCTGCTAAGACTGTGAAAATGACGAAAAATAATCAGAATATGGCATTTATTACCCTGGAGGATTTATTGGGCACAATTGAGGTGGTAGTATTTCCTAAAAAATATGAACAATACAGGCAGTATTTAGATCAGGATGCGAAGATATTTGTATATGGCAGGGCTTCTATCAGCGAGGATGAAGGAAAGGTTTTACTGGAAAAGGTGGTTCCTTTTACAGAAGTACCGCGTCAGATTTATTTACAGTGTGATAATAAAGAAGATTATCAAAAGAAGGAAGAAGCTATTTACAGAGTCATTGACAAGTATCCCGGAAACAGCAATGTTATTATCGTGTTGAAGGAAGAAAAGCTGATGAAGCCGTTGGGGAATCAGTTTAACGCTGCGGGTTCGGAGATGCTGTTAAAGGAAATGAAAGAACTGCTTGGAGAAGGAAGAGTTCTGACGAAAGAGGCAAAATTGTCTATGAGGGAACGATCTGGATACTGATACGCACATGATATAGGGGGCAATATGATAACCAGTACATCAAATAATAAAATTAAAAATTTATCAAAATGCATGAAAAGTTCCAAAGAGCGCAAAAAGCAGGATGTATTTTTGGTAGAAGGAATCAGAATGTTTTCGGAAATACCAGACAGACTGCATATGGAGACGTTTGTAACGGAAGCTTTTTATGAGAGGAATAAAGGGTTGTTTTTTGACATACCATTTGAAATAGTGTCGGAACATATTATGGAATATGTTTCCGATACAAAAACACCACAGGGAGTTATCAGTATTGTGAAAAGACAGCATTACACGGTAGAGGAGGTGTGTAAAGGCAAAGCACCGCTTATTATGGCGTTGGAAAATATACAGGATCCGGGAAATCTTGGGACGATCCTGCGGACTGCGGAAGGAGCGGGAGTAACAGGTGTGCTGATGAGCGGTGATACAGTAGATATATATAATCCTAAGGTGGTTCGTGCTACGATGGGTTCTATTTTCAGGGTTCCGTTTACCGTTGTCGAAAATTTGACAGAATGTATCAGAGAATTGAATCATAAGAATTTTAGAACATACAGTGCATATTTACAGGGAAAATGCTTTTACGACTTTGATTACCGGAATCCGACAATTTTCTGCGTCGGAAATGAAGGGAATGGTCTTTCAAAGGAATTATCAGAGATAACGAATCATAAAATTATGATCCCCATGATGGGGAAAGTAGAGTCTCTAAACGTCGCAACTGCGTCAACAATATTAATGTATGAGGTCATGCGACAAAGAACTACAAAATAACGACAAAAGTAGTCTTTTTTAGAAGAAAAATCCCCGTTCTACAAATCGACTTTCTGTACTAAGATATAGTACATGATAAATGTTTTTCAAATAAATAGATACAACATTTAGTGTTTGTAAATACACTTGGCTGTAAAAGTGGATTAGAAAGCACTACTGAGTGAGCAAAGCTCATGAGGGAGAGTTTGGCATTTATTATGCAAATAAAAACTTTTAATGTACATGGAAGGAGAAAGAAAATGACAGAAAAAGCATTAAGTAACAATCAGGCAGTAGTGGCAGGAGAGATTATTTCGGAGTTTACCTTTAGTCATGAGATTTTTGGAGAGGGATTTTATATGGTGGATCTGTTAGTGAGCAGATTAAGTGATGCTACCGATGTAATTCCTTTGATGGTTTCAGACCGTCTGATTGATGTAAATGAATCTCATATGGGAGAGCGGATTGAAGCAAAAGGACAGTTCCGTTCTTACAACAAGCATGAAGAAGCAAAAAACAGATTGATTTTATCGCTATTTGTAAGGGAATTAAATGTTTTAAATGAGGATGATGAAATGCAGCATCCTAATCAGATATATTTAGATGGATATATATGTAAGGCACCTATTTATCGGATGACGCCTCTTGGAAGAGAAATTGCGGACGTGCTTCTTGCAGTTAACCGTGCGTATGGAAAATCAGATTATATTCCATGTATCTGCTGGGGGCGGAATGCGAGATTTGCCGGAAAACTGGATGTCGGCGAGCATGTGGCTGTCTGGGGCAGGATACAGAGCAGGGAGTATCAGAAGAAACTGGAAAATGATGAAGTGATTAACCGTGTGGCATATGAAGTTTCTGTAAGCAAAATGGAGTGCCTTGAATAAGAAATTGGAAAAAGATTGCATTTTAAGTGAGTTTATGCTAGGATATATCGTATTCTTAGGATTTGCAGTAGAAGACATTTTCTACATATGATGGTGAATTTGAGGATAAGACCATAAAGTGAAGCAAATTACACTCAATGTGTGTATTTTCTGTATATAGGCAGAAAAGCAGACACAGCATGAATATGAGGTGGAAGGATATGGAGAATGTACATATTATTTACGGTGCCGGTTATGGAAAAACGGCAGCGGCTATGGGACTGGCAGTAAAAGCAGCAGGTGCAGGAGAGACTGTGACGATTGTGCAGTTTTTGAAAGGTACGGATGCAGATTACAGTATTCTGAGCCAGTTTGATGAGATTAATTTCTTTACATTTGAAAATAGTGAGAAACCGTATGGGCAGTTGACCTTTGAAGAGAGGGAAGAACAGCGTGCGAAGGCTAAAAACAGCTTTCATTATGCAAAGAAGGTAATAGACACAGGAAGTGCAGATGTGGTAATCCTGGATGAAGTGCTTGGTCTGCTGGATTATAATATTCTTTTTGAGGAAGAGATTGAGGAGTTGCTGAGAACAAACAGCAAGGTGAATTTGATATTGACAGGACGGAATTGTCCTGATGTGCTGAAGAAGAAAGCATCTATGCTGTCTCGTATTGAGGCAAGTTAGTGTGTATCATATTGATGGTTTGCCAACTGATTTTGGCAAACATTGATGTGCCGCTATACGTGTATAGGGTGGCTTTTATATACAATGATATGTACAGACATGGAAATGATTTAATTGTTTCCATGTCTTTTTTTCTGTAAAAATTTTTTTACAATTTTTAATAAAATTATTTTAAACCCTGTATAAAAAGAAATATATTTAAAAATTATGTAACATAAATCTAAGGAAATCATAAGTTTTATAAGGCGAAAAATGTGGTATAACATTAGATGTTAATATATTCTGTACATATAAAGGTCGTGCAGTTAAACAGATATCATACATAGGAGAAAGGAAATGGTTTTTAGTTCTGCTATTTTTTTATTTGCATTTTTGCCCATTATATTTTGTTTGTATTATATCCTGCCGTCGTCTGATTTTGCAAAAAACGGGCTGCTGATAATAGCAAGTCTTTTATTTTATGCTTTTGGCGAACCCATTTATGTCTTTTTGATGATAGGTTCCACTGTTGTTAATTATATATTTGGAAGAATACTGGGAGCAGGAAATCTGCATGGTGGAAAAAAGGGTTTCATCCGGAAAATCATACTTGTCCTGGATGTTATCCTTAATATTGTGATATTAGGTGTATTTAAATATGCGGGATTTATTGTAGCCAGCATGAATCAGTTTTTTCATACAGGGATTCCGGTTCCTGCAATTGCACTGCCGGTGGGGATTTCTTTCTTTACATTTCAGGCACTTTCGTATGTGATAGATGTCTATCGGAATGAAGAGGCAGAGCAGAAAAGTTTTTTTAAACTTTTACTGTATATTTCTTTTTTTCCGCAGCTCATTGCCGGTCCTATCATCCGCTATCATGATATCAGTGGACAGATTGAAAATCGTCCGGCAGATGTAGGAAAGATTGTATCTGGAATGCAGCGTTTTACAAAAGGGCTTTTCAAAAAGTTAATTTGGGCAAATGGTTTGGGCTGTATTGCGGATAAAGTCTTTATGTTAGAGATTGCAGAATATAATTTATTGGTGGCATGGCTGGGAGCTGTCAGTTATACCTTACAGATTTATTATGATTTCAGCGGATATTCAGATATGGCAATCGGTCTGGCTGCCATGTTTGGGTTCCGGTTTCAGGAAAATTTTGAACATCCCTATAGTGCATGCAGCATAAAAGATTTCTGGAGAAGATGGCATATTTCGCTGTCTACATGGTTTAAAGAATATGTATATATACCAATGGGAGGCAACCGCAGGAAAAAGTGGAACACAGAGTGCAATAAAATGGTGGTTTTTATACTGACAGGAATCTGGCATGGTGCCAGCTGGACTTTTATAATATGGGGACTTATCCATGGGATTGCCAATGTATTGGAGGATACGGTTCTTCAGGTACAAAAATGCAGGTCAAAGGTTGTCTGTAATGTATATACATGGCTGGTTGTGACAACTGCATTTGTGATGTTCAGGGCGGATACCGTAATGGCCGGTATTTCCATGTTGAAGGCAATGTTTGCAAATTTTGCAATGGATGTATCTTCTGCCGGTTTTTTGAGGGAATCTTTGAACCCCTATAATATTTGTATTTTGGGAACTGCATTTCTGTTTTCCTATCCGGTCAGCAGACGGGTCAGGGAAAAGTTTGGACATATGGGAAAGGGATATCATTTTGTGCTATCGGTCGGAAGCTTAATCCTGCTTCTGCTATGTATATTAAATCTGGCTTCGACATCGTATAATCCATTTATTTATTTCAGGTTTTAAAATGGAAGCTATTATGCGAAAGGAGAAAAGACGTGAATAAAAAGATATATTTGATAGTATTTTGTGCAATGATAAGCCTGCCGCTGGTGGGAATGCTGTGGTATCGTACAGATATGACCGTAGAGAAGCGCTATGCAAGGGCATTTCCATCGGTAATGAAGGAAGATAAATGGAATAAAGAATTTTTTTCAGAGCTTACGGATTATTTTTCAGATTATTTTGCATACAGACAGGAGCTTGCCACAGTAGATGCCGTGATAAAAAGCAGGATATTTCATGTTTCTAATAATGAAAAAGTGATTGTAGGAAAGGATAAATGGCTGTTTTTTGAGGAGACAAAGGATGATTATCTGGGAAGGAATCTATTGAGCGGCAGGGGAGTCCATAATTGTGCAAAAGTATTGGCATTGCTTCAGGAAGGTGCCGCAAGGCAGGGATGTGGTTTTTTATTTGTGCCTGCTCCCAATAAGAACTCCCTGTATCCGGAATATATGCCGGACAGGTATGTAAAAGAAAGTACAGAGAATAATTACAGCTTGTTAAAAAAAGAGATGGAGAAGCAGCAGGTTGATTTTGTGGATTTGAAAGAGGTATTTAGGAAACAGGATACTGTAATGTATCATAAGCTGGATACGCACTGGAATAATGAGGGAGCGGCTTTTGCCAGTGGACAGATTTTGGAATATATAGGAAAAGAACATGTAGATTATAGTAAAGAGACATATCAGGTTTTAAACAGCTTTTCAGGGGATTTATGGGGAATGTTATATCCAAAGTGGAACAGGCTGGATGAAAATGTTATTTATGACAGGCAGCATATCTATAAATATTGTAATGATGCAAGTAGTACAGAGGATATGTTTATTGAGACAAGCTGTCAGGGGAAAGACGGTTCTCTCGTAATGTTTCGTGATTCTTTTGGCAATGCACTTCTTCCTTTTCTGGCAGATGAGTATGCGGCGGCTTTTTTTACAAAAGCGGTTCCATATGACTTAAGTCTGATCAGTCAGTATGAGGCTGATTCGGTGATTTTAGAGCTTACGGAACGGCATATTGCCTCTTTGCAGCAGGAGCTTCCCATTATGCAGGGACCGGAACGGGATATAGAGGGAAATGTGACTAAGATTTTGCAGTCAGATACTTCTGTCAATATTGTGGAGCAGGGAGAATATTATGTGGTTTACGGAGTTCTGGATTCCCGTTATGTAGAGGAAGACGCTGATATCTTTATAAGAATGGAGAGAAATGGGAGAAAAAGAATATTTGAGGCATTTCCTGCTGCATATGGATTAGACAGCAGTGCAGAGTATGAAGATTACCAGTATGGAATTTATCTGGATAAAAATGTGATAGGAACAAAAGACTGTGGGTTGGAAGTTATTGCCGGAAGGGATGGAGAATATTACAGCCTACAGGAAATTTCAATATACAATGGAGAAAAAGGAGAATGAGGAAATGAGAAAAAGAGTGTATTATGTAATGATGATGGGACTTCTGACAGGCTTAGTTACAGGATGTGGTGATGGAAAAACAGAGATTGCCCAGGCAGAACAAAAAGTGACGACACAATTTGAAACAACAGAGGAAAAAGAGACGACAGAGGAGATTACAACAACCGAGGCTGTTAAAATAAAAGAGGACGCAAAGGATAAAACGGATGAAAAAACACAGACAGCGGAAGAAAAGAAGTCTGAAAATAATACTACGGAGGAAGCATCACAGACTCCGGTAACAACCGAAAAGGAAAAGAAAACAACAGAAAAAAAGAAACCGAAGAAAGGAAAGAATGAGAAAACAACAGAAAAATCAACAAAGGGAAAAACAACAAGGGAGGAAACCACAACAGAAGCAGTACAGTCAAATAAGGAAATTGCAAAAGGATATGTGGGAAAGACACTGGACAGTCTGGTAGCGGCAATTGGCTCATATAGCAGTTTTAGCAAGGCGGAAAGCTGTTATTATGAAGGGGAATATGATGGAATTGCTCAGTTTGACGGGTTTACAGTGTATTGTCACTCTGAAGGGCAGACGACCTGGTATATTGATTCGGTGGAATAATGGTTTTTACATTGACTACAATCAGATGAAGAGAGGATTTGGATTATGAGAAAGAAAATAGAAAAAAGAATGATTGTATTTGGAAGTTTCATATGTTGTATGGTATTATTATTATGTATAGCCGGTCTGCCGTATCAGGTACAGGCGGCAGGAAAGAAGGGCTGGCAGGAGAAGAAAGGATATCAGTATTATTATAATGAGAACGGGAAAAAAGCTGTCGGTCTGACGGTAATAGGCTCAAAAACATATTATTTTAATAAAAAGGGCGTCATGCAGACAGGCTGGCAGAAACTGAAAGGGGAGTATTGCTATTTTGACAGAGAGAAGGGGAATCAGAAAAAGAACTGTAAAGTAGATGGTATTAAAATCAAAAAGGACGGAACGGTAAAGAAAACACAATATAACAAAGAAAAGATTGATACCATGATGACAGCCCGTAAACTGGTAAGTCAGATTACGAAAGCAACGGATAGTCAGAAAACAAAGATGGAAAAATGTTTCCGCTGGGTTTTTCAATTCCCATATAAACGCTATCGGTTTCTGAATTCTATTTATGAGGAAAAAGGCTGGGAAATGACTTTTGCCAATGATATATTTAAGAAAAAGCAGGGAGATTGTGTATCAGGAGCTGCAGCGGTTGCTTTTTTATTTCATGAATGTGGATGCAAAACCGTGTATGTCTGTCATGATACGGAGCACGCATGGGTAGAATACAAGGGAGGAGTATATGATCCTTTGTTTGCCAGAGTGAAAAATTTTAATAAATATTATAATGGGTCATATAAAAAGGTTGGTCTGTGGGTAACGGATAAGAGGAAGATATGATTATAACAGGAGGGGATTATGCTGATTGAAAAGCTGGAACAGGAGATGAATTTTACCAATCATGAAAGAGAAGTTGCACATTATATCTTAGAGAATCTGGACAAGGTCCCGGGTATGTCTTCTGCGGAGCTTGCTCAAGCTTCATTTACCAGCAAGGCAACAGTGGTCCGTCTTAGTCAGAAACTTGGACTTACAGGGTATCAGGAATTGCGTTTAAAACTTGTAGAGGAGATGAACCAGAAAAACAGGCTTTCCCAAATGCTTGAAGGTGAACCGATACATGATAAAAGTACCTATACAGATATCATCAATACGCTTCCTGTCCTTTATGATAAGGCGGTGACCAATACACGTCTTTCCTTGGATAAAAAGAGCATGAACAGAATTAATAATGTGCTGCAGAGGGCGGAGTGTATTGACATTTATGGCGCTGGAATCAGTTATATTCTGGCACAGTCAGCAGCATTTAAATTTGCCACACTGGGGATGGAGAGTTCGGCCTATGAAAGCATAAACGGGCACTATCTGGCGGCAAGAAAGAATAAAAAGACGATTACGTTTCTGATTAGTTTTACCGGTGCAAACCGGACAATGATCCGGGCGGCCGAGTATCTGCGGAAGGCCACAAATAATTATGTGGTGGGAATTGTGGGACCGCACAATGAAGTGATCAGAAAATGGTGCCATGAGATTGTGGAGATTCCTAACCGGGATTCACTGGTAAGTCTTGATGTGATCACATCCTTTTTGGCTGCAACTTATGTGATGGATATATTTTTCTCACTGCTTTTGTCAGAGCGTTATAATGAGCATGCGAAGTCTTCGCTGGAAATGTTGCTGCATAATGATCTGCTTTTGGATAAGATGGGAACTGATGAAGAAAGGGAAGAACGAGAAATATAATACAGAAAAAAGGGTAGATTGGACCGCTGTTACAAAAGCAGCGGTATTTTTTTGGCTATTTTTGTAACAGTGAATCAATCGGTCCGAAACGTATTGAAAGAGAAATTTTCGTATGTTATAGTTGGGAAAATAAAAGAGATACTATAAAAAGAGGAGGAAAAACATATGGGAAAATATCATGAATTGGCAAAAGAAATCGTGAAAAATGTCGGTGGGAAAGACAATGTTACAGGACTGGTACACTGTATCACAAGACTTCGGTTTACACTGAAGGATGAGGGTATTGCGAAGGATCAGGTATTGAAGGACATGGATGGTGTTGTAACCGTTATGAAAAGCGGCGGACAGTATCAGGTGGTGATTGGTAATCATGTACCGGAGGTATTTGAGGATGTGATGCAGCTTCTTGATATAAAGGAAGAAGCTGTGGCTTCCGATGATAAGAAGCCAGGGAGGATTCTCGATAGGGCGATAGATATGGTGTCGGGAATTTTTCAGCCAATCCTCGGTATTATGGCGGCATGTGGTATGTTAAAGGGTTTAAATACACTGCTTGTAACGCTGGGACTTTATAGTGCGGACTGTGGAGGGTATCTGATTATTAATGCGGCGGGGGATGCACTGTTTACATTTTTACCGCTGTTTCTGGGATATACTGCAGCAAAGAAGTTCAAGCTAAAACCAATGCTGGGGCTTGCAATCGGAGCAGCCATGTGTTATCCGGGAATACAGGCAGGGACTTTATCGGCAGGGGTAGAGCCGCTATATCATATTCTGGATGGAACCATGTTCAGCTCTCCGGTATATATTGATTTTTTCGGAATTCCGGTTATTTCAGTGGATTATACAGGAACAGTAATACCGGTTATTCTTGCAGTATGGTTTGCATCAAAATGCGAGAAATTATTTAGCAAGTACATACCAGATTTGGTGAAGTTTTTCTTTGTGCCAATGCTGACACTGCTTGTAACGATTCCGGTATCCGTGCTTTTCCTCGGACCGATTGCAACTTTCGGCTCTACACTGATTTCGGAGTTCACATTGGCAATCCGGGGTGTCAGCCCGATGCTGGCAGGAGGAATTGTAGGTCTGACATGGCAGATACTGGTTATTTTCGGTATGCATTGGGGATTTATACCGGTTTACATCAACAATGTACAGACGCTGGGATATGATAATGTGATGATGCCGTTTTTTGCCTGTACATTTGCAACATCAGCAGTAGTACTTGCAATTTTTTTCAAAACCAAAGATAAAAAGATGAAAGAAATGGCGATTCCTAATTTTATTTCAGGTATTTTCGGTGTGACGGAACCGGCAATATACGGTATTTTGCTGCCAAAGAAGAAACCTTTTATTATCAGCTGTATTGCAGGCGGTATTGGAGGTGCATTTTACGGGTTCTGCAATTTCAGGAAATTTATTCTGGGCGGCATGGGAATATTTGAATTGCCCAACATGATGAATCCGGATGGAAGCATGGGAAATATCCTGGTGGCATTTGCAGGGATTGCCATTTCCATGGTAGTAGGATTTGGACTTACAATGATATTTTATAAAGAGGAAGATATGGCAAAAGAAACGGAGAAATCGACTGAAAAAGTTGAAAATCAGAAGGACATGGCAGCGGGGGAGACAAAAATTTGCAGTCCTTTAAAGGGGAAGACGGTGAAACTGGAAGAAGTGGAGGATGAGGCATTTTCATCCGGTATTCTCGGAAAAGGGATTGCCATTCTGCCGGAAGAGGGTGTGTTATATGCACCAGCAGACGGAACTATATCCACATTTTTCCCGACTGGGCACGCAGTTGGAATGATGACAGACAGTGGCATTGAACTGCTGATGCATGTAGGAATGGATACGGTACAGTTGGACGGAAAAGGATTTCAGCCTCACGTAGCTGTTGGTGATAAGGTGAAGAGAGGACAAAAGCTTTTGGAGTTTGATATGAGGTTGATTAAAGAGGCGGGATATTCATTGGTTACACCTGTGCTGGTGACAAATTTTGAAGAGACCGGAGAAGTAGTGCCTGTAGATGGTGCAAAGCAGATACAGGCAGGAGATGAACTGATTACCGCAGGAGTAGGTGCGTAAAGAAAGGAAAAAAATATGCGAAAAGATTTTTTATGGGGCGGAGCTACGGCAGCAAACCAATGTGAAGGTGGCTGGAAGGAAGGCGGACGGGGTATGGCAATTGTGGATGTCATTCCCCATGGTGCCGACCGTATGCCGGTAATGAAAGGTGTTCTGGATTATCGTAAATTGCCGGAAGATTCCAACTATCCGGGCAGGGAAGCCATAGATATGTACGGACATTATAGAGAAGATATTGCACTGTTTGCAGAGATGGGGTTTAAGTGTTATCGGTTTTCTTTTTCCTGGTCCCGGATTTTTCCAACGGGAGAGGAGACGGAGCCGAATAAAGAGGGCCTGCAGTTTTATGATGATTTTGTGAATGAACTGCTGAAGTATGGAATTGAGCCGGTGGTAACGCTGTGCCATTTTGATGCCCCCCTTGGGCTGGTGGAGAAATACGGTTCCTGGAAAAGCCGGAAGATGGTAGAATTTTTTCTCAGATACTGTGATGTGGTTTTCCGGCATTTTAAAGGCAGGATTCGGTATTGGATTACCTTTAATGAAATTAATATGCTGATGCACCTGCCCTTTATGGGAGCCGGAATCCGTTTTGAGGAGGGAGAGAATGAACTGCAGGTGAAGTATCAGGCAGCTCATCATGAACTGGTTGCATCGGCGATGGCAGTAAAGCTGGCTCATGAAATCAGTCCAGACTTTCAAGTGGGCTGTATGCTGGCGGCAGGAAGCGTATATCCTTATAGCTGCAATCCGGCTGATGTCTGGGAAAGCATGAAAAAAGACAGGGAGAATTATTTTTTTATTGATGTACAGGTTCGTGGGGAATATCCAGAATATGCAAAAAAGTTTCTGGAATGTCAGAGCATACAACTTGAAATGCAAAAGGAGGATATGGAAATTCTGAAACAAAATACAGTGGATTTTATATCCTTATCCTATTACAACAGCCGCTGTGTGCGTGCGGATGGTCAGGGCGAGACTGCCGGGGGTAATGTTTTTTCATCTGTTAAGAACCCGTATCTGGAATGCAGCCAGTGGGGATGGCCTATTGACCCAATGGGTTTCCGTATTACTTTGAATGCATTGTATGACCGTTACCAGAAGCCTTTGTTTGTGGTTGAAAACGGACTGGGAGCAGTGGATACGCTGGAAGCAGAGGGGGTAATTAATGATGATTACCGTATTGATTATTTAAGATCTCATATTCAGGCAATGATAGCAGCCGCAGACGAAGACGGTGTGGATCTGATAGGTTATACATCCTGGGGGTGTATGGATCTGATTAGTGCAACTACAGGTGAAATGTCCAAACGTTATGGTTTCATCTATGTGGATAAAAACGATGATGGGGAAGGGACATTGAAACGTATAAAAAAGAAATCCTTTGACTGGTACAGGGAAGTAATTGCGTCAAATGGGGAAAAACTTTAGGCAGGATGCATATCTTCAAAGGAAGTTATGCGACAAATGATGCCAGAATGAGTTGACACTGATATTATATAGTGTTATGATAAACAAAATATGTTTACAGGACGTTTTCGTCGATGTGTAGAGGCGCATGTGTCAAGATTAGCAGTTTGGACAGATAAGGCTGGAAGAAGAATTGTGAAAGGGGCTCATGCCGAAGAGAGATATCTCCTTATAGGTATTTTATCTGGATGTATAGTTAATAGCTATATGTCTGTCACCAGAATGATGAGAAGACTGGAGTACAGAGGATATGTATGAGAGTCGGACATTAGGTGGAGTGCTACGGAATGAAGAGGATTTTAGATGACGCTTCGTTGGCACACTGCCGACGGAGCGTTTTGTACGTAACAGTATGATAGGAAAAGGAGAAAAAGTTATGGCAATTTTTACAGGTTCAGCAGTAGCATTGGTAACGCCTTTTAAGGAAGATGGGGCAGTAGATTATGAGCAGTTAAAGTCTTTGGTGGAATACCATGTTGCCAATAAGACGGATGCTATCGTTATTTGCGGCACAACAGGTGAGGCTTCTACTATGACAGAAGAAGAGCACATGGAGGTAATTCGAAAATGTGTAGAGTATGTAAATAAGAGAATGCCGGTGATTGCAGGTACGGGTTCGAATTGTACAGAAACAGCGGTGAAGCTTTCAAAGGAAGCAGAGGAAGCCGGAGCAGATGCCTTATTGGTTGTAACACCGTATTATAATAAGGCAACCCAGAACGGATTGATTCAGCATTATAAAATGATTGCGGAAGCTGTAAATATTCCGATTGTAATGTACAATGTACCAGGAAGAACAGGTTGCAATATCCAGCCTGCAACGGCTGTAAAGCTTGCAAAGGAAGTAGAAAATATCGTAGCGATCAAGGAGGCTTCCGGAAATATTTCCCAGGTAGCGAAGCTGGCACAATTAGCAGATGGATGTATTGATATTTATTCTGGAAATGATGATCAAGTAGTTCCGTTATTATCCCTTGGCGGTAAGGGTGTGATTTCTGTAACAGCCAATATTATTCCTGAGGATACTCATGACATGGTTGCGAAATATTTGGAAGGGGATGTTGCAGGTTCCCTGGCATTGCAGTTAAAATCGATTGATTTATGTGATGCAATGTTTTGCGAGGTGAATCCGATTCCGGTTAAAAAAGCAGTTGAACTGGCAGGCCTTTGTAACGGATATGTAAGGATGCCAATGACAGAGGCAGAGCCGGCAAGTGTAGAGAAAATAAAAAAGGCAATGACAGCATACGGTATCAAGTTGGCATAAGTTTCTGTTTGCACGAAAGCAAAGCTGATGAAGCGAAGCGTAATCGAGGCAGCACATGGCGTAATTAGTATTATATAATTGAAAAAGTCAAGATATTCAAAGGTTATAAGGATTGCTTTTTAGGCTATACACGCTACGAGCCGCACAGGCTCGATTGCGCTTCGCTTCATCTCGTCCATGCAGCTGTCGTCAAATGGGAGAAATAACGAATACTCTTACGTGAACCAGCTCCCGCCGAGTATTCGTTATTTCTCCCACTCGGCTCGCAGCTAAACAGGAATTTAGAATAAAAGGAGAAACAAAAGATGGTTAAAATGATTATGCATGGCTGTAATGGCCATATGGGACAAGTAATTACAGAACTAGCAGCACAGGATGCTGATATGGAAATCGTTGCAGGAATTGATGTGGCAGATAATAAGGAAAATGATTATCCGGTATTTACCAATATTTTTGACTGTAATGTAGAGGCAGATGTTATTATTGATTTTGCAGCAGCAGCGGCAGTAGATAATCTGTTAAAATTCAGCAGGGAAAAAAAGATACCTGTAGTTCTTTGCACAACAGGGCTTAGTGAGAAGCAGCTTTCGGATATAAAAGAAGCCAGCAAAGATACAGCAATTTTAAAGTCTGCGAATATGTCTCTTGGAATTAATATATTGATGAAGCTTTTAAAGGATGCAGCTAAAGTATTTGGAGCAGCAGGCTATGATATAGAAGTCGTGGAACAGCATCACAGATTGAAAGTGGATGCGCCAAGTGGAACAGCACTGGCATTGGCAGATTCTGTGAATGAAGCACTTGGAAATGAATATGAGTACGTGTATGACAGAAGCGAAAGAAGAGAGAAGAGACCGGATAAGGAAATAGGTATTTCAGCGGTTCGCGGCGGCACGATTGTAGGAATCCATGATGTGATCTTTGCAGGAACAGATGAGGTGATTACGTTTAATCATACAGCATATTCTAAATCTGTGTTTGCAAAGGGTGCTATTGAGGCGGGTAAGTTTCTTGCAGGTAAGCCGGCAGGAATGTATGACATGTCAGATGTGATAGAAGCAAAAAAATAATATTTTTTAGGAAGCTGATAGGGAGCTGTCACAGGTTCAATGAATAAGTGGCAGCTCTATTTCTGTTTTTTCAAATCTATTGCTTTTTCCCTGTTGCTATGCTATTCTTGTTTCAAGCAAATGGTTTCTGATTTTCTTATGGAGATTCATAGTGAATTTTCATTCTTCTGATCTAATAGCTCTTGCTTATATATCTCATTTTATTTCAACTACAATAGGCAGGAGATTGAAAAATCAGGCTATATTGCAGTCTTTCCTGCCAGACAGGAGAAATATGAAAGATAACATACAAAAAACAGTTGATGCGTTAAAGTGGATAATGGATTCCATGAGATTTATATGAATACAGAAATAGATAACGGAACAGATGCTGCAGCTTTAATGAAGATATTGAAGAACAACCAATTGGAGAATGACGAGAGGTTTCAAAAGGTATGCAACAGAATTCGTTATTTTAAGGAAGTAATAATATTTATAACCCTGACTGTGATGTCGGGGTTTTATATGTGCCATATATATAGTTATAATATTTGGGTAATAATAAAATATAAAACTGTACAAATTGGGAATTGAGTACAGGAAAGGATAAGAATTATGAAGGATGGATTTATTAAGGTGGCAGCAGCATCCCCTAAGCTTAAAGTGGCAGATTGTGATTATAATGGAGAACAGATTTTGGAGTGTATCAGGGAAGCAGAGCAAAAGGGAGTAAAGATTCTGGTATTTCCGGAGTTATGTATTTCAGGTTATACCTGTGGAGATTTATTTTTGCAGGATGCTCTGCTGAATGGATGTATTCGTACATTGGAAACTTTATTAAGAGCTACAGTAGATATGGATATTTTGTATGTAGTAGGAATGCCGTTTGTATATCGCAATAAACTTTATAATACGGCAGTATTTTGTAAGGGAAGAGAAATCCTGATGATGGTGCCAAAGACAAACATTCCTAATTATCAGGAATTTTACGAGGCTAGACATTTTGAGGCTGGATTTCGAAATACAGAAATGATTTTGGAACTGGCAGGATGTGAAAATATATCCTTTGGAACAGACAACTTATTGGTGTGCGAGAATATACAGGGACTTGTGATAGCAGGTGAAATCTGTGAAGATTTGTGGGTGGCGGATTCCCCATCTATCCGTCATGCTTTGGCGGGAGCTGTCATTATTTGTAATCCTTCTGCCAGTGATGAGATTGCAACGAAACCGGAATATCGACGCAATTTGGTGGCGATGCAGTCTGCAAAACTAATCGCAGGATATATTTATGCGGATGCGGGAAATGATGAATCCACTCAGGATCTGGTTTACAGCGGGCATGATATTATTGCAGAAAATGGAAGTATTTTGGCACAATCAGACTTGTTTGAACATAAGCTTACGATTGCGGAGATTGATGTGAAGCGGCTGGCAGCAGAACGTCGAAAGACAACAACTTACCGTAATGAATGGAGAGATACTGACCAATGGTATGACGAAACTTATTTCAGCTTTGAATTAGGGGATACCCAGCTGACCAGAAAGATATCACAGACACCCTTCGTTCCATCTGATGAATTAATGAAGAAGCAGCGTTGTGAGGAAATACTGACTTTGCAGGCAATGGGTCTTCGCAAAAGACTGGCTCATACAGGGTGCCAGTCTGCGGTGATTGGTCTTTCCGGAGGATTGGATTCCACATTGGCATTACTGGCTACGGTAAAGGCATATGATTTGCTGGGCAGAGACCATAAAAATATTATTACAGTCACGATGCCGGGCTTTGGGACCACTGATAGGACTTATCAGAATGCATTGGACCTTGCAAAGTCTCTTGGAACAACGCTTAAGGAGATATCCATTGTAGATGCGGTGAGACAGCATTTTAAGGATATTGGACAGGATGAGAATATACACGATATCACATATGAAAACGGACAGGCCAGGGAACGCACCCAGATACTTATGGATATTGCAAATCAGTATAATGGAATGGTAATCGGAACCGGAGATATGTCAGAGATGGCGCTTGGCTGGGCAACCTATAATGGGGATCATATGTCTATGTACGCGGTAAATGTTTCTATACCAAAGACATTAGTCCGTTATCTTGTGAGCTGGTATGCAGATGAAACGGATGAAAAAACGTCTTACGTATTGCGGGATATTCTGGCAACTCCGGTAAGTCCAGAATTATTACCGCCGGAAAACGGAAAGATTGCCCAGAAAACGGAAGATATTGTCGGTCCATATGAATTACACGATTTCTTTTTATACTATATATTGAGGTTTGGTTATGCTCCGTCAAAAATTTATCGTTTGGCAAAGCTGGCATTCCAAGGGATATATGATAACGAGACTATATTAAAATGGATGCGGGTTTTTTACAGCCGCTTTTTCTCCCAGCAGTTTAAACGCTCCTGTGTTCCTGACGGACCGAAAGTCGGTACGGTCTCCCTGTCTCCAAGAGGCGATTTACGGATGCCAAGTGATGCCTGTGTGGACCTCTGGATGAAAGAGATTGAAAATTCCTGGTTATCATACTAGGACGCTTTCAACATGAGGGGGATTATGGAGTACGCTGTGGAGAAATATTG
>JAAGKN010000398.1_pt1 | contig 55675 bp, 49 predicted proteins | sample 6206371 | NCBI WGS metagenome assembly JAAGKN01 (sample SAMN11533720, study PRJNA540317) | gut metagenome | isolation source: fecal pellets from male and female animal of same cohort | host: Peromyscus leucopus | place: USA:CA | collected 2017
TGGCCCCACAATCCCCAGTCCGTCTGAGTGACTCCGTCACTCAGGCGGACACCTCTTTTTACCAGTGACCGAAGAAACTTTAAAGACCCTAAGGACTTTAAGGTCTTTAGGGTCTTCTGGGTCTTTAAGGTTTGGAGAGGTTAGCGGGGGCCGAAGCCGCCGGGTCCTCCGCCGGGAGGCGGGCCGGAGGGACGTCCGCCGCGACCTTCTGGGCCGACAGGGCCGCCGAAGGGGCCGGAGCCTTTGGTCTGGACTTTCTTTTTCAAGGTGTTGAATTTCCAGGTCACGCCAAACATGACGTAACGCCTGAGGTCGTTGTATTCGTTGTCGGATATCATGTCGGCGCTGACCGTTCGGTTTATATTCTTCTTCTGCCCCAACAGGTCATATGCCCGTACGGAGAAGGTCAGAGACTTGTCTTTCAATACCGAGTAGGACAGCTGGGCGTTCCAGAGCCACTGAGTGTTGTCGAAGCCCCGGGCATATCCGCTGGTCTTCGAGAAGGCGAGGTCGGTGGTCAGCTCCAGGCCAAAAGGTAGATAAACAGCTGCGTCCGTATTGAAACCGTACGAGTGGGTGGTCTGCGAGTTCTGGTCGCGCAGGGTGCTGGTGGCCAACTGATAGGTATAAGTCGGCGTCAGGGTCATCTGGAACACATCGGACGAGAAGGTCATGCCCGCTGTCGGTGATAGAATCAAGTTGCCGCTTCGGTTGAAGTCTCCGTCAATATAGCCGGCACTTGATACGTAATTGGTCTGCAACCGCGCCGTCACGCGCCATTTGCGGTTGCGCAACGGCTGGTTGAGCATACCCATCGCGAATACGTTCCAGTTACCGTTGGCATTGGTGTAGGTCGTGGTACGCACACCGGTATTGGGATCCGAAGTAGTACGCGAGACGATATTGTTGAGGGCAAAGCTGGCATTGGCAGCTGCGAAAATCGACTGCTGCGTAGTCGTGTTGTAGCGGTTGAAATGCAGTCCGAGATTCTGGGTGAACGTCGGCTTAAGATCGGGATTACCGACCACTACATTCAGAGGGTCTGAATAGTCGGCCACCGGCTGCAATTGCGTCAGCGACGGCTGCGAGGTACGGGCGCGGTAATGCGCGTTCAGCGAAGAGGTGGTCGAGAACTTATAACGGAAACGCATGTAAGGCGCCACGTTGAACACCCAGCGGGTATCGATGTTGCGGTCCGAGTTGATGAGGTCCTCACTGCCGGAACTTGACGGCGAGAAGGTCACACCGACATTCAGATTATATTTTGACGCAGTCTTCTTATATCCGAGTTGAAGCTCCTGGGTGCTGAACTTGTTACGGAACCGGTTGGAGAGCGATTCGTTGAACACCGCCCCGTCGGGCACATTGGAATAATCGGGAAGGCCCATCAGTTCGGGATTGAAACCGAAATCGGGAATATCATAAGTCAGCTTGTCGGCGTTGTTGAACCGCAGGGACGCCTTGTAAGCCACCTCGAGGAAATTGCCGCGAGACGCGTCGCCGAGGGGCTCGGTCCACGTCAGACGACCCTCCACCTGATTTGACCACTGTTTCGAATCGAGATACTGATAGAGCAACTCGCTGTCATCCGGACGCAGGTAATAAACTATGTCGTTCCAAGAGGTCTGCTTCTGGCGCGTATTGCTGAACGTATAATTGACCGAAGCCGATATCGACCGTCCGGGATGCGACAGAAACTTGTGGGTATAAATCAGACGACCGGAGAAATTATAGTCCGCGCCGCGGTTGCCACGCATCGCGAAACTGCTGTTGACGCGGTCGGCATCGAACAGGCCGCCCTTCAGAATCGAAGAGTCGGTGAGTTCCGAGCGGCGCCAGTTGGCCGAGAACTCGGGCCGGAAGTCGAGCACATCGGCCTCCGAGATATTCCACTGCAGGCGGAACATGGCGCGCAGCGAATGACCGCGGTCGCGGGTACGCGAGCCACCATTCTCATAGCTTACCGAATCGGGGAAGAGGCACTGCCGGTCGAAGCGGCTCTTGGCAATACGGTCGGTATTGGTATAAAGAATGTTACCTCCGACGCGGAACTTCTCATCGTTGCCGACATTGAAATTGATACCGAATTGGCGGGTGGAGTTGATACCGTTGTTTCCTCCGAAATCCCGGAAGCGACCACGTCCCATGTCGGAGAAACCCATCTCATTGATATTGTTGGCGCCTCCGACGAACGAGAGCTGGTTGCCGTTCTTGAAATAATTGACATTGAAACTGGCCTGATAACGGTCGTCGGTGCCGTATCCGGCGCTGACGTTACCGAACCAACCCTGGTTCATATCCTTCTTGACAGTCAGATTGATGACGGTCTCGTCCTCGCCGTCGTCGACGCCGGTGAGGCGTGCCATCTCACTCTTGCGCTCCACGACCTGCACCTTCTCGACCATATTCGAGGGGAGGTTCTTAGAAGCCATCTTCGGGTCATCGGCAAAGAACTCCTTGCCGTCGACAAGAATCTTGCTGATGGTCTTGCCTCCCGAAGTAATCGAACCGTCCGAGCCCACCTCGACACCGGGGAGCTTCTTGAGCAGATCCTCGACCGACGCGGTCGGAGCGGTGTGATACGAACCGGCGTTAAACTCGAGGGTATCCTGCTTGGCCACGACGGCGGCGCGGATTCCAGTGACGACCGCCTCCTTGAGCATGACCGAATTCTCGGTCAGTTCGAGAGGCTTTATGTCGATGGTATCCGTATCGGCCTCGACCTTGACAAACCGGTCGACATCATCCATGCCGGTCATCGACACCAACAGCCGGTAGTCGCCCGGCTTGACAATCTTGAACTCATAGCGGCCGTCGACGTCCGTCAGCTCATATCCGGCGCGCGTCGAATCGTGCGTGGTGACGAGCTGGACCGAGGCGCCGGGCAGGAACTCGCCCGAACCGTCGGTCACACCGCCACGAATAACAGCCGCCACCGCCGAACAGGCGACCGCCGACATTACCAACATAATCAAATATTTTGCTTTCATCCTGTGGAAACTGTGGAATCAAAAACTTATCAATAATAAGACGCCACAGTAACCGGAATGTTTAAAAAGCCCGCAATCAATCAGCCAACAAGCCAAAACAACCTACAAAACCACTCCTAAGGAAAGATAAAAACAACTTTAGATTAAGAAAAAATAACCTTTTTTAAGCAAAAAAAATAAATTTTTCTTTCTTAAAATTTTTGATTACAAAATTAATTAATTAACTTTGTAGCACTAAGACTGATTTCACAACGTGCAACAACAGTCCATAGCATATTGAAATAAACATTTATTAACCCTTAAACGGACTCTAAAACAAACAACGGCATATGAAACATATTTTTCACATTTTAACAGTTGCGGCTACATTCTTAATTCCAAATAATGTCGTTGCAGATGATTCTATTCCATCAACATCCCCCGAAGTTCATATAGAACAAGAAGGAGAAAAGACACTCAACGAGTTGAACGAGCTTGTAGTGGTCGCCAAACGGGGCTGGGTAGAAAACGGCGCAATAAACATAATACCGTCCAAGCAGGAGAAGAACCTGTCGAACAGTCCGGCGTCCTTAATCGGCTCGATGAATCTTCCGTTTATCAAAGAAAAGGACGGAGCGATAGTCAATTTGGCCGGAGATAATGTAAAAATATTTATAAACGGAGAGAAGGCTGATGACATCGACATCTCTACGTTCTGGTCGAACCACGTCAAGAAAGTTCAGTACATCGAGAATCCCAACGACCCCAACTATTTAGGAGAGACAGCAGTGGTTAACTTTGTTATGACGAAATATGAGGTAGGCGGCATTACGAGCCTTGACCTTAGCCAAAATATGCCCTGTAGCTTCACGAGTTCAAGTATCGCTTCAAAACTTGTAGTAAAAAAGATGTCATACGGAGCACGTGTCAGTGGTACGTATTTTAACCATAATAGAATCTCGTCAGAAGGGGAGACCGATTATTATGACATTTTTTTGATAACAAGCAATATAATGAGATTACACGCCTGGAAGATATCAGTTCCCATAACAGGTATGGTTACATGTCTTTTTCAGCCAATGCCAGATACAGCACCGAAAAAACAAGAATCACCCATACATTCGCCTTTAATTGGACAAGGCATCCCGGAGACGGCACAAAAAGTCGTGACATTTGGTCTGAGAATCTTTTTGACTCAAACACATCTTCTTCGCACAGCAGTTCCAAGGCCATTTCACCACAAATTATAGGTGACTACCAATTCACTCTGTCCAAAAAATGGAGTCTGTATGCTGAATGGAGATATTCCTATTCAACGACAAAATCATTGTCGAGCAGTCAGTTCAACGCTGACAACGTTACAACTAACATCATCGATGAGGACGTGAACACTTTCAAATTCAATCTCAGGCCCTCATTCCAACTGTCGAACAAATTGAATTTTCAATACAACCTGTCCACCGCATTTGACTGGTTCGACGTTACATACAGAGAGAGCACTCAGGCATCCGAAAAACAGGCTCGCCAGGAAATCAGCACTTCTCTAAAAATTAACTGGAGCGTCAACCCGAAATTCAATGTCACGTTGGAACCAGGGGTTTTAGCTTCCTTATGGAAAATCGGTGAAATAAAAGACCATACGGTATCTCCAACCATTAATGGATTTGCAAAATGGACTTTGAACAGCCATTTCTATTTTTCATTGCGCGAGGCATTTTACTCCTATCCCGTTAGTGCAAGCGAGTCAAACCCAGTATTGGTTAAGAATTCCGATTTAATGTGGACACTTGGCAATCCCCACCTCAATAGCTGCAATGTATGGCAGAACGCCATTTACGCCACTTATCTGAGCAACACATGGTTATCGGCGACAATAGCCTTCCAGTACTCAAAAACATTCAACCCGATAGTGGAATACTATACAGCAGCCCCAGTTGAATATGGAGGGCTTATCAAGGAACTCCGAAATTCAAGTCCGTATGACACATACGCCGCAACGATGGCAATCGGAGGTTCTTTTCTGAACCGAAATTTAAATATAACCCTTTATCCCATGTATATTTATGACAAATACAGAGGTATCTACGCCGAAACGTACAGTCAGTTCAAACTGTCAGGCAACATATCATATACATTTGGGAATTTCCGAACGACCATAGGGTATCAACCTCCTTATAAGGGATATACTAACGCAGGTATGACAAGATTCCGGCAATCTGACTCCTGGAATTTCAATATAACATACGGATCAGGAAAATTATTCGCATATTTCATGATTGATGATATTTTTCACAACAAGCGAAAGGTATCGGAGAATTTCCGGACGGATCATTACGCTACAAATTTCACCAACTGGGATAACGGACGCTGGTTTAAAATAGGCGTGTCATACACATTCGGTTATGGTAAGAAGGTGGATGGAGGCATAGATATCAACTCCGCTGAAAGCGCAAAATCGAGCGTGCTAAAATAACTGCCGAAGAAACCATGTTCCGTTGCTACAGACAACTTGAGAATTCCGACAAGAAAAAACAATAATAATTGCCGCACACCGACTAAGCACAGTGTGCGACGCAGATACAATAGTCTATATCAAAGACGGAAAGATAGAGGAAATTGGCACTCATAATGAATTGTCTGCCATGAAAGGAGATTATTGGAAGTTGGTTAAAAACCAGTTGCAACTTTCGCTATAGACCTCGTGTGGGGATCCTAAATTAAAAGACTAGTCAGGTTATGGTGGTTCGCGAATTTTTTCGTAAATTTGCGAGTTAATAGGCGTCTGTACGACACAACGCCATAAAAAAGTACACGATTATGAATCTTTTTGACCAGATAAGCGAGGACATCAAGAAAGCGATGCTCGCACGCGACAAGGTGCGTCTCGAAGCACTCAGAGGCGCCAAGAAAGAATTTCTTGAAGCAAAAACGGCGCCGGGCGCCAATGGCGAACTCTCGGACGAGAACGCCACCAAGATAATCGTCAAGATGGTCAAGCAGCGCAAGGAAAGCGCCCGCATCTACACGGAGAACAACCGTCCGGAGCTGGCCGAGGGGGAACTCGCCGAGGCCGCTGTACTTGAAGAATATCTGCCCAAGCAGCTCACTGCCGAGGAACTCGAAGCCGAACTGAAGGCTATTGTGGCCGAGGTCGGAGCCGCAGGCCCCCGCGATATGGGTAAAGTGATGGGCGTGGCCAGCAAACGTCTGGCCGGACGTGCCGAAGGCCGTGCCATCTCCGAAACAGTCAAAAAACTTCTGAACCAATAATACGATGCTTACCCTCCAGACTATAAAGGCCGATCCCGAATTTGTGATCAAGCGCCTCGCCGTCAAAGGATTCGACGGCTCGAAAGTCATTAACGAAATACTTGAGATCGACGCCGAGCGCCGTCGGTTGCAACAGAAAACCGACTCGGACGCCTCCGAACTCAAGAAACTGGCCGCATCAATCGGTGCGCTCATGAAAGCCGGCAAGGCCGAAGAGGCCGAGGAAGCCAAGGCAAAGGTCGCCGCCCTCAAAGGCGAGACCAAGGGACTGCAGGACCTGCTGGCCGAACGCGAGAAAGAGATGCAGGAGCTTCTGCTCACCGTGCCCAACCTTCCCTGCGATGCCGTGCCCGAGGGTCTCACAGCCGAAGACAATGTCGTAGAGAAGACCGGCGGAGTCGTTCCGGACCTTCCCGCCGACGCACTGCCGCACTGGGAGCTTGCCCAGAAATATGGCATCATCGACTTCGAGCTCGGTGTCAAGGTGACAGGCGCCGGTTTCCCGTTCTATGTCGGCAAAGGCGCGCGTCTGCAACGCGCCCTGATCCAGTTCTTCCTCGACGAGGCCTGGAAGGCCGGATACATCGAGGTTGAGCCTCCGTTTGTTGTGAACGAAGCCTCCGGTTACGGCACAGGCCAGCTTCCCGACAAGGAGGGCCAGATGTATCACGTCAACCTCGACAACCTGTACCTTATACCGACAGCCGAGGTTCCGGTCACCAATATGTACCGCGACGTCATTCTGAAAGAGGATGAGCTGCCCAAGAAGAACTGCGCATACTCACCCTGCTGGCGCCGCGAGGCCGGCAGCTACGGCAAGGATGTGCGCGGACTCAACCGTCTGCACCAGTTTGACAAGGTGGAGATCGTGCGCATCGAGAAACCCGAGAACTCCTACGCCGCTCTCGAAGAGATGAAAGACCACGTGCAGGGACTGCTCGAGAAACTCGGATTGCCCTGGCACATACTGCGTCTGTGCGGCGGCGACATGAGCTTCACCTCGGCCATCACCTTCGACTTCGAGGTTTGGAGCGCCGCCCAGAAGCGCTGGCTCGAGGTGTCGTCGGTATCCAACTTCGAGACCTATCAGGCCAACCGCCTGAAATGCCGCTACCGCGGAGACGACAAGAAGACCCACCTCTGCCACACCCTCAACGGCTCGGCCCTCGCACTGCCCCGCATCATGGCCGCACTGCTGGAGAACAACCAGACCCCCGAAGGCATCGTGATACCCGAGTGTCTGCGTAAATATTGCGGCTTCGACATCATCGACTAAACAACCGATTGATAATCCGTCACAGCCGGCTGAGACCATCTCTCTCCGGTAAGGCACAAAAAGTACCTTATTAATATGGATCAAAGCAAAGCGTATATAAGCAAGGAAGAAAAGAAAATACCGATCAACGATCCCTCCGGAAAATGGTCGGACCTGACCCTTCTGCCCGAATGGAGCGAGAAGTTCTACGATGTTTACACCGTGCGCAAACACGGCAAGTGGGTGATGCTCAAGGCACTGAAACCGGAGTACCGCGACCTGCCCGAATACCGCGAGATGATCGGGCAGGAGTTTGACACGCGCTACAACCTGTCGCATCCCAACATCGTAATGGTCAACGACTTCGAGGAGATACCCGGCATCGGCATGGCCATAATCACCGATGACGTATACGGCTACTCGCTGAGACGACTCATCGACGAGAAGCGGCTCACTCCGAAGATTGTGCATCGCCTCCAGACCCAGCTTCTGGACGCGATGCAGTATATCCAGGAGAACCATATCGTGCACGACCCGATTACGCCCGAGACCATCATCTTCACCGAATATAACGAGAACCTGAAGCTGATCAACGTCGGCTACGACCAGCAGTCGAAGCTGACCAGCCAGGACGCCGCCGCCGACATACGCAGCTACGGCAAGGTTGTCAATGAGGTTCTGGATCATCTGCCGACATCGTTGCCACGCCTGCGCCGCATAGCCGAGAAGTGCGAGGCCAACGACAAGGCGTTCGAGACGGTAGCGGACATACACTTGGCCGTCGAGCGGCGCAACTCGGCCCAGATATACTACTTCCTCGTCGCCTTCATCGTGGTGATGGTCCTGCTGCTCTTCTGGCTTAAATAACCACTACCCTCTCCCCGCCCTCCACATGTTAGAAATCAAAGAACTCCAGCCCACCAAGAAAAACCTGCGCGACTTCACGCAGTTTCAGATAGACCTCTACGACGGCAATCCGTACTATGTGCCGCCGTTGATTTCGGATGACGTTCAGACCCTGAATCCGGACACGAACCCGGCATTCGACTTCTGCGAGGAAGTCCTCTTCATGGCCTACCGTGACGGGAAGCCCGTGGGCCGCATCGCTGGTATTATCAACCATCAGGTCAACGAGAAGGACCACGACAGGAACGCCCGGTTCGGGTTCATCGACTTCGTCGACGACCCCGAGGTGTCGGCCGCGCTGCTCAACGCCGTCGAGAAGTGGGCCAAGGAGAAGGGCATGAACAAGGTAATCGGACCACTTGGTTTCACCGACCTTGACCACGAGGGGATGCTCGTCGAGGGCTTCGAGGAGCTGTCGACCATGGCCACAATCTACAACTATCCCTACTATGCCGAGCACATGGAGCGCCACGGATACCGCAAGGAGTCGGACTGGCTTGAGTTCCAGATGGGAGTCCCCGACAAGATTCCGGAACGTTACAGCCGCATAGCCGACCTTGTGGCCAAGAAGTACGGTCTGCGCGTGCTCAAATATAAGAACCGCAAGCGCGTGAAGCGCGAGTACGGCCATGCGTTGTTCCACCTCATCAACGAGGCGTACAAGGATCTCTATCAGTACTCGCAACTGTCAGAGCGACAGATCGAATACTATATAGGCCAATACCTCGACCTGCTCAACCTCGACCTGCTCACGCTGATTGTGGACAAGACCAACCGACTGGTCGGTGTGGGCATAGCGATGCCGTCGATGAGCCGGGCGTTACAGAAATCGAAAGGAAAGATGTTCCCCTTCGGGTGGTACCACCTGCTGAAGGGTCTGAAGGGCAAGAATGACAGGGTCGACCTGCTGTTGGTGGCGGTACATCCCGACTACCAGAACAAGGGTGTGAACGCCCTGCTTTTCACTGACCTTCTGCCCTACTTCATGGCTAACGGCTACAAATACGCGGAGTCGAATCCGGAGATGGAGACCAACTCGAAGGTACAGAGCCAATGGGAATATTTCGAGACGCGCCAGCACCGCCGGCGCCGGAGCTTCTCGAAGAAGATTTGATGTATTTTGCAAGACAACGAGAATCTTAAGGGGGCGGAGCTGGTCAATCCTTATGACGACAGCAGGGCCAAGGCGGAGCAGGTCGAGGAGATGTTCGACTCAATCGCTCCGGCTTATGACTTCATGAACATGGCGATGACCTTCGGGTTGCATCGCTGGTGGCGTTCGCGTGCGCTTGAATCCGCCACTTCGCATCTGGACAGGAACGCCCGGTTCGAAGTCCTCGATATCGCGACAGGCACCGGCGATGTGGCGTTCGACCTGCACCGGCGTTTCCCGTCGGCCCGCATCACCGGCGTCGACCTTTCGGCGGGAATGTTGGAGGTAGCTGACAAGAAACTCCGCACCCTCGGCGAGGATGCCCGCACACGAATCTCGTTCGAGCAGGGTGACTCGCTTGACCTGAGATTCGCCGACGATACATTTGATCTTATCACCGTGGCCTATGGCGTACGGAATTTCCAGCATTTAGACCGAGGCCTGGGCGAGATGGCACGCGTGCTCCGGCCCGGAGGCGTGCTGTGCGTCATTGAGCTGTCGGAGCCTGTGTCGCCGCTGACACGCGGCATGTACCGGCTTTATTCACGTCACATCATCCCGGCTGTCGGCAGAATGGTATCGGGCGATTCCCGGGCATACACCTATCTGCCCGAAAGCATAGCCGCGGCGCCTCAGCGCGATGCCCTGACCTCTCTGATGGAGCAGGCCGGACTGACCGGCTGCCTATGGAAGTCGCTGACCTTCGGGGCAGTCACATATTATATCGGAAAAAAGCAATGAACCGTAAGGATTTTGAGATAATGGCTCCGGTGGGGAGCCGCGAATCATTGGCTGCCGCCGTCAAGGCCGGAGCCGATGCCGTCTATTTTGGCATTGAGGGACTGAACATGCGCTCGCGTTCGAGCGCGAATTTCACGGCTGACGACATGGCCGAAATCGCTGCTTTCTGTACGGAACGCGGTGTGAAGACATATCTGACCGTCAACACCGTCATCTATGACTCTGACATGGAACTGATGCGCAGAATCATAGACCGCGCCAAGGAGTCGGGAATATCCGCAATCATCGCTTCGGACATGGCGGCCATACTCTATGCACGAAGCATCGGCCAGGAGGTGCATATCTCCACACAGGTCAACATCACCAATTTCGAGGCCGTGCGCTTCTATGCTCAGTGGGCCGATGTGATGGTATTAGCCCGCGAGCTCAATATGGAGCAGGTGGCTGAGATCCACCGTCAGATTCTGGAGTCGGGTATAACGGGACCTGCCGGCAAGCCGATCAGGCTGGAGATGTTCTGTCACGGTGCGCTCTGCATGGCTGTCAGCGGCAAGTGCTATCTTAGTCTCCATGAGATGAATTCTTCGGCCAACCGCGGCGCCTGCAACCAGATCTGCCGCCGGTCGTATACAGTCACCGACCGAGAGACCGGCGAACAGCTCGACATAGAGAATAAGTACATCATGTCGCCCAAGGACCTGAAGACAATTCACTTCCTCAACAAGATGATAGATGCCGGGGTACGGGTCTTCAAGATCGAGGGCCGCGCACGTGGTCCGGAATATGTGGCCGAGACCGTGGCCTGCTATTCGGAGGCTTTGACGGCAATCACGGCCGGGGAATTTACCGACGAGATGGTCAGCAAGTGGGATGAACGACTGGCACGTGTCTTCAACCGTGGATTCTGGAACGGCTACTATATGGGACAGCGGCTCGGAGAGTGGAGTTCGAAGTACGGTTCGTCGGCCACTCGGGTAAAACGCTATGCCGCCAAGACAATCCGATATTTTTCGAAAATCGGCGTAGGCGAGTTTCTCTTGGAAGGAGGCGAGTTGAAGGTCGGCGACGAGATTGTGATAACCGGCCCCACGACCGGCGCGATTATAATGACTGTCGGAGAGCTTCGCTTCGACCTCAAGCCCGTCGACAAGGTAACCAAAGGACAGCTGTTCTCAATGCCGGTGCCCGAGAAGATCAGGCCCTCAGATAAACTTTACCGCTGGGAAGAAGTGGAGGGGATTAGGAATTAGGAAGTAGGAATTAGGAATAAAAATTGGAAATAAATTAGATACGAATTATAGGTATATGCAGGTTGTTTATTTACATGGACTTTCTTCGTCGGGACAGTCGACGACGGCGCAACGGCTCCGCCGCACTTTAGCTAAGTTCGAGGTTATTTCACCAGACATCCCGGTGCAACCGGAGGTTGCCATAACTGAACTAAAGCGGCTCGCGTCCTTGCTTGAGCCGGATGCAATCATCGTGGGGACATCGATGGGCGGCATGTTCGCGCAGCTGTTCCGCGGTTTCAGGCGTATCCTTATCAATCCGTCTTTTCACACTTCGCGCCATATGCGCGAGAAGATCGGACAACGCCTGCCTTTCCATAACCCACGCAAGGATGGTCTGAAAGATTTTGAAATCACTGAGAAACTGGTCAAAAAATACGAAAAACTTGAGGCCAAGCAGTTTGACCCCAAGTTTGGCATAATCGGCAAGAAGCCTGATTCAAAAGACCAGGTGTCGGCTTTCTTCGGCACACAGGACGATGTTGTGAACTGCAAGGATGAATATTTGGAGCACTACGGCGATGCAACTGATTTCGAGGGCGGACACCGCCTCGACCCGAACAGCACCATCACCCTGATCGTCCCGAAAATCCTCGCCCTCGCCAATTTACAAGCCTGACAAGTGCCCGGCGAATTTGTTTATAAATTAAATTTTAATTAAATTTGCCACGCGCCCATAGATATTTGGGACCTGACCGCAGGAATAGTGATTTTCAAAGATATATTTCTATATGAGAAAAGACAGGATAATACGCAAAATCAAAGAACTGATGACCCGGTACTTTCCGGAAATGGAGACCTATCTCTATGGTTCACATGCCCGGGGAGAAGAAACTCCTGAGTCGGATGTCGATCTTCTGATTCTACTGCCGGACTCCTATACCGAGGAAACATTCAAGAAAAAGAAATATGAAGTAATGGATAAAGTGTTCGACTTGGAAATGGAAGAGAATGCCAATCTGTCCCCTCTCATTCTTCTTAAAAGGACTTGGTTATCGAGGAAAACACCTTTTACAATTAACGTTACAAGAGACGCAATCCTCTTATAAAGAAGAAAAAGATGCATGATGATTTAGACGATGACTCAAGAGCTGACTTAATTAAATATCGCCTCGAGAGGAGCAGACTATCGATTGAAGAAGCTAAAAATTCCGCACAAGCAGGTTTTTACAACGCTGCAGTCAACCGGTTATATTATGCCTGTTATTATGCAGCCATAGCTCTGCTTCTTACTAAAAAATTATACCCAAATTCGCATAAGGGTGTAAAAGGACTTCTTAATTTACATTTTGTAAGAAGCGGAATAATAAGTCAGGATACCGCCAAGACATTTTCCATATTATTCGAGAGTCGACAATCTGGAGACTATGAAGATTTTGTTTTTTACGACATCTCGGATTATGACAGGCTACTCCCTCGAACTATAAATTTCATAGAAACTGTAGAATCGTTGGTTTAAACCCCGTTTCATAAAACACCCTTTCTGAGATAAGAGAAATTGGCGTTGCTGTCAGGACGACTGCAACGCCAAAATTTTTATGAAACGGGGGCTAAGTTTAGCGGGTGGCGATTACTTCTATTTCTACGAGGGCGTTCATGGGGAGGGATTTTACGGCGAAAGCCGAACGCGCGGGGAAGGGCTGCGCGAATGTCTCGCCGTATACCTCGTTCATCTCGCCGAACAGGCTCATGTCAGCCAATAGCACTGTAGTCTTCACGACATTGTTGATGTCGAGGCCTTCCTCAGCGAGTATCGCCTTGACATTGGCGAGGCTCTGGCGGGTCTGCTCCTTGATTCCTTCGGGCATCTTGCCGGTGGCGGGGTCGATGGGAAGCTGGCCCGAGCAGAAGATGAGTCCTTCGGTGCGGATAGCCTGCGAGTAGGGGCCGATGGCGGCCGGTGCGTTGGTTGTTGCGATTGCTTCTTTCATGATAATGAGTTTTTAGTTAGAGTCCGCGAGTCTGGTCCGCGGATATTGTTAATTTATCTTGGTTTTCTTGAATGCGATGGTGGCCAAGACGGCTGCCACGAGCAGGGCTACGTCAAAGCTGTAGTACACTCCGACGCTCTCCCAGTCAAAGCCGACGGCAAAAAGCATCAGCACGGGTATGCCGACGGCGATGTAGCAGATAAGTGATATCCACAGCAGTGGCTTGACCTGCGATGTGCCGCGGATGGCGTTGATGAATGTCAGCTGGATTGCGTCAAGGTACTGGTAGAGCACCAAAGGCACAATAAAGAGGACTCCGGCCGCAATAACATCGTTGTCGGATGTGAAGAATCCCAACAACTGGCGGGCAAAGAATGTCATCAGGAGCGAGGCAATGGTGGCGAGCACCAGATTCAGGTGAAGTCCGGCACGTGCGGTGGTTCCGGCGCCTTGTTCGTCGTGCAATCCGGTGAAGTTGGCCACACGGACTGATACGGCCACACCGAAACTTATATATGTCATGAATCCGAGCTGGCCGATGGTGTTGACTATCTGATAAGCCGCAAGCTGAATCTTACCGAACCAGCCGCAAGCGACGGCGCCAAATGACCATAGCGAACACTCGACGCCGTTCTGTATCATCACCGGGTAGGAAGTAACCCATACCTTGCGGCGTTCTGCACCGAGCCGCCGGGCATGAAGCAACGACGGACGGCAGGCATCATAGCGCTTGATACGCAGAAAAATGAATGTTATCACCAGCAGTCCCACCACACGCGATATGACGGTGGCGATTCCGGCTCCGACAAGTCCGAGACGCGGACAGCCGAAGTGCCCGAATATCAGCAACCAGTTGCCGATAATATTAGTGGCAATGGCGCCTAAGATGCACCACATGGGCGTACGGGTGTCGGTCATGCCGTTGGCGGTCTGCGCGAATGCGTTGAACAGGGCCATAGGCAGCATCGTGCCGAGCATCAGCAGATAGTAGGGTCGGATGTACGGCAGGAGTTCGACGGGCTGGCCGAAGCGGTCTACAAAAAAATAGAGGCAACCCATCACTGCGGTGAACATAAGCGAGACTATGGCGTTAATCTGTAAGCCGGCCCGTGTGATGCGCCCCGACTCCTCATGGCGGCCGCGCGTGTACAGCGCCCCGACCAACGGAGTGATGCCGGCGGCGAGCCCCGAGAGCATCACCAACGGAATCAGGAACACACTGTTGACGAATGCCGAAGATGCAAGTGCCTCCACACTATAGGCGCCCACCATCAGAGTGTCGGCGAAACTCATCAGAATTACACCGAGCTGAGTCATCAATACCGGGAAACCGAGTTTGGCCAACTCCGCGTATTCGGCGCGGTATCGGCTCCAGAATCCTGTACTTATTACAGATGACGGGCTCATCATGATTGACTTTTTGAAATTATTTTATTAACTTTGCATAACAAATTGCCAGCGCGAAGACAATTATAGCAATAATTGACCATCGTCGGCACCGGTCGGAGATACCCTGCTCCGAGCGTGCGGAAATCGCGATGCAAAGATACAAACTTTTGTCCAAAAAGAGTTCTTATGGCTGTTAAAACTACTAAAAAAGGCACATTCTCCTCTAAAATAGGATTAATCGCAGCGACAGTCGGTTCGGCTGTAGGATTAGGCAACGTGTGGCGTTTCCCGGCGGAGACGCAGGCCAACGGCGGCGCGGCTTTCCTGATTATCTATGCCGTATGCGTGGTGATACTCGGCATTCCGGTTATGTTGTCCGAGTTTTCAATCGGCCGGGCAGGTCACAGCGATGCCGTGGGGAGTCTGAAAAACTTGGGTGCGGGGCGCCGCTGGCAGTCTGTCGGCGCGTTGTCGATTCTCGCCTCCTATCTGATTGCATCTTTCTACATGGTTGTGGCCGGATGGACACTGGAATACCTGTGGCAGTCAATCACGGGCGACCTGTATGCCGGAGTCGATTCAAACATGAAGGCCGTGTTCGCATCGCGTATGGCCGATTACATAGCGACACCATGGAATCCGTTGGGTGCCACCTTCCTCTGCATCGCCATCAACATCGCCATTTTGTTGGGAGGTGTCCAGAAGGGAATCGAGCGCCTGTCAAACATCCTTATGCCATTGCTGTTCCTGCTGTTAGTGATATTCTGCGTGCAGTCGCTGTCATTGCCAAAAGCGGCCGAGGGTGTGTCATTCTTCCTGAAGCCGGACTGGGGCGATGTCACTCCCCAGACTTTTCTCAATGCGTTGGGACAGGCTTTCTTCTCGCTTTCGCTCGGCATGGGTATATTGGTGACGTATTCATCTTACTTTCCCAAGGACACGCGGCTTGTCAAGACAGCCGTGACAGTCTCGTTGCTCGACATGTTGGTGGCGATACTGATGGGTCTTATTATCTTCCCGGCGGTGACATCGTTCAATCTTGAGGGCGAGGGCCTGATGGGCGCCACGTTGGTGTTCGTGACCCTGCCTGAGGTATTCATGCAGATGCCGGGCACGCAGTTCTGGTCGATACTGTTCTTCCTGTTGCTTAGTGTGGCCGCGCTGACTTCGACGGTATCGATATCGGAAGTGTCGGTAGCGTTCATGCGCGACCGGTTCCGAATGTCGCGGCGACGTGCGGTACTTACGGTGATGTTGCCGTTGGTTGTGTTCAGTTCGGTATGTTCGTTGTCGCAGGGAGTATGGTCGCACATCACTGTGTTTGGTTACAATATCTTTGACTTTCTCGACACATTGGCGACCAACATGATGTTGCCGTTGGTATCAATCGGGTTGTGTGTATGGTTAGGATGGTTCGCGCCCAAGAAGCTGCTTGGCCACGAACTGACCAACGGCGGCAAGCTGACAGGCCGCCTCGTACCGGCGATCCGGTTCATCATCCGTTACATCGCTCCGGTTCTGATCTTGATAATCTTCATCGCCTCCTTCTTCTGACACCGAAGATTTGCCAAAGATTTGTCTGGAAGTGCCGATTTCAGGTAAAAAGATTTGTCTGAAAGAATAAAAATCATTAGATCTGTAATCTAAATCAACAGATTAACTCCAAATGGAGAAGTTCTTCAAGAGAAAAATCTACAACGAACTTGTAGAGTGGATTCACGATATTTCAGCTATGGGTGTAGATGTGGGTGAGGCGGGGGATGAATGACTGCCAGGAGAGGTTGGCGTCGTAGGCGCGGCGGGCGGCTGCGCCTATTTCGCGGCGCAGGGCTGGGTCAGTAGCAAGACGCCGCATTGCCTCGGCCAATGCGTGTGCGTCGGCGGGAGGCACAAAAAGCGCCGACTCACCGTCGGCCAGATATTCAGACTGGGCGCCGTTGGGCGAGCATATCTGCGGACGACCGACTGCCATGACATCCACGTTGACCAGTCCGAAGGCTTCGCGCTCGACCGAGGGCAACACCGCAAAGTGCGACTGAGATATCAATTCCGCCGGCACATCAGCCACCGATTTCCAATCAATCATCTCCATTACACCCCGCGCCATGGCCCGGCGGCGCAATGCGTCGAGATAGTCCGGATTCCCCTTGCCGGCGATGCGCAACCGCAGCTTTAGATCCCGCAGGTTCGCCAGCGCATCTATAATTGTCTCAATGCCCTTTCCCCGCACTATCGGCCCGGCGTAAATGGCGAAAACCGGGCCTTTGGCCGGTTCGGGCTGCACGTCGGGCAACGGCACATTGACACTGTTATGGAGTATGTGCACGGTATGCTCCGACATCGGCAGACGCTTGGGCCAGGTGGAGCGAAACCGGTCGTAAGCAGCCCGTGACACGAATATGTGGGCGTTGATTTTATCGTATATACGGCGGAAGAGCCATGAGTTACGTCCAGGTCGGACGGTGTGACGCGTAGAGATGACCCGTATATCAGGACGTTTGGCTATACGCTTGCCAAGGAATGCCGAGAAGGCATCGCGGTAGCGGTGGACATGGACGTACGACTTGTTGACAGGTAGCCCCTTGAATAGTTTTGCGAGTATCAGAGCCGAGGCCGGGTCGAGAAAGCCGCGTAGGGGTGAGTGCACGAGGGGAATGCCCGCGGCGCGGAAGTGGTCGTCGACCACCTTTGCGTCGCGCGTGACAGCTGCCACCCGCCACCCCTCGCGGTGGTAGTGGTGACAGATATCGAATGCGTAGCGCTGAGCGCTTCCCCACCGGTTGGAGGAAACGAGATGTATCAGCACCGGCCTTTCACTCATCTTGCTCTACTCCTTTCAGTTTGTACTCGACAGCATGACGCGTATGTCGATGCTCGGCATACTGAGATAAGAAGCTATGAGTTTGTCGACGAGTTTGCCTTCATAGGTGACCATGCCGGTCTGTACGCCGGGAGTGGTGACCATCATGCCGGTGAATCCGTTCTTGATTGACATTTCGTCGAAGAAATTGACCAGCGGATTTGAGAGTGCCATTGCCACGGTGCGCGGCACGGATACTGAGGGGTGCGACTCGTTGAGGTCGATTACGTAGACGCTGTCTTTGATTGAAGAAGATAGCGACTTGGGGAAATCGAATGTGCGCGTGGTATTGCCGGTGATGATAACATCGGCGGTCTTGACACGGTTGGTGAGCACGCGGGGATGTATGGCGATAAGCTCGACCACGGGGTGACAGGCGGAGCGAGCCAACTGGAGCGACGAAACATCGTTGTCCATCAGCACGACCTTGGCGCCCATGCCTGCGGCGGCGTTGGCGGCGGCTATGCAGTCGCGTCCACAGCCGATGATGAGCACCTCGCAGGGGTTGAGGCCGGCGACACCGGCGAGCAACACGCCCTTGCCTCCACCGAGATAGGACAGCGACTCCTGGGCATACATTATGGCAGCACGTCCGTCGATTTCATCGACGATATCGGCAAAAATCTCGACTTCGTGGTGCGAGTACATATTGTCAAGACATCCGCAGGCTATGCGGTGTTCAAGCAGGGCCTTGATGACAGACTGTTCGAACAGCGCCTCGCCCATCATACAGAGCAGGGCGGCGCCCGGGGTCATCTTCTTGACATCCTTGGCGCGGATGGGCTGGTAACTGAGCACGAGGCCGCACTTGAGGGCCTGGTCGCGAGTAACGATCTTGACGCCATACTCAGCGTAGGTCTCATCCTTGAAACTGATATCGACGCCGGCGCCCGCCTCCATCGACACCTTGATGCCGGCCGACGTGAGAAGACCGCAAGCCTCGGGAGTGAGCAGAAAACGTGTTTCGTCAGTGTCGGCATAATTGCCGAGCAGACCGATATGGATGCCCCCACCGGGCCGGTCTATTACGCTGACCTCCGGCTGAGGTTCAAGCGTGCTGTCTTTCTTAGTGTCTGTCATGTCGTAAAGGTTTTAGGGTCGGGAGAAAGGTTTTTGAGTTGGCAGGACACCGTCGTTGCGGCATCCCCCGGAAGCAAAATTAATAAAAAATTTCGGAATCCGGAAAAACAAATGGAACGGATGAGGACAATCTCACGGATTTTAGCTAATTTTGCACGATGGAAAAAAATTCGAAAATATATGTTGCCGGCCACCGCGGCATGGTGGGTTCGGCGATTGTCCGCGAGCTGGAGCGCCGCGGGTACACCAATATCATAACGCGTACGCACGCCGAACTCGACCTGACCCGTCAGGATGAGGTGGAGGCATTCTTCGCCGCCGAGAAGCCGGAATATGTATTCTTGGCTGCCGCCAAGGTGGGAGGTATCGAGGCGAATTCGAAGGCTCCCGCCGATTTCATGTATATGAACATGATGCTTGAGATGAACGTCATCCATGCGGCTTGGCGCAACGGATGCAAGAAGCTGGAGTTTCTAGGTTCGTCGTGCATCTATCCGCGTCTGGCACCCCAGCCGATGCCCGAGAACTGCCTGCTGACATCGGCGCTCGAGCAGACCAACGAGGCGTATGCCCTGGCCAAGATTTCGGGATTGAAGTACTGCGAATACCTCAACCGTCAGTATGGCACGGACTACATCTCGGTGATGCCGACTAACCTGTACGGTCCGAACGACAACTACCATCCGACTCATTCGCATGTTCTGCCTGCTTTGATCCGCCGATTCCACGAAGCCAAGGAGGCCGGACTTGAGGTTGTGACCTGCTGGGGTGACGGTTCACCGCTGCGCGAGTTCCTGTATGTCGATGACCTCGCTGACCTTTGCGTGTTCCTGATGGAGAACTACTCGGGCAACGAGACGGTGAACGCCGGCACCGGGAAAGAACTTACTATCCGCGAACTGACTGAGATTGTGGCACGCACGGTGGGATTCGAAGGCCGGATCGAATGGGATTCGAGCAAGCCGAACGGCACACCGCGTAAACTTTTGGACGTATCGAAGGCTACCGCCCTCGGCTGGACCTACAAGACTGAACTTGAGGAGGGCGTACGCCTGGCTTACGAGGACTTCCTTGCCAACCCAATGCGTGCGGAGAGGTAGTTTTGACTTCGCTTGAGAAAAAATATTTGCCGGCCGAGCGCTGGGTGAGCTGGGGGGTGTTCTTCATCCTCCTGGTCACCTATTGGCCTACCATCCCCCCGACAGTGTCATTCTGGGACTGTCCGGAGTATGTATCGGCGGCTTATCTGCTTGAGATCGGACATCCGCCCGGCAACCCGGTGTGGATGTTGGTGGAGCGCATCGTGACCCTGCTCGTGCCGGGGCGCTACGCGGCACTCGCCATCAACCTCTCGTCGGGAGTGCTGACAGCCTTTGCGGCCTTCTTTTTAGCCAAGACCATATTCCGCGTCGGGTTGTGGGTTCTCCTAAAGCTCCCCCACCGTCGCATACCGGCGCCGATAGCGGCGGCCGGCGGCGCACTGGCCGGAGCCTTGGCATTCGGATGGTGTGACTCGGCATGGTTCTCGGCTGTAGAGGCCGAGGTTTACGCCATGTCGATATTCATGACGGCGCTGTGCGTGTGGCTCATGGCCAAATGGGCCGGCACGCGTAACCGAGGCGACTCGTGGCGGCTGCTGATACTCATAGCCTACCTGTTCGGTTTGAGCATCGGCATACATCAGCTCAACCTGCTCTGCATACCGGCCCTGGCGATGATATGGGCCATACGGCGTAACATCAGGTCTACGCTCAAGCTCTGCTTTATCTTCCTGCTGTCGTTGGTGGCGGTGGGATGCGTGCTGATGGGCATGATGCCCTCGACAATCTCATTGGCCGCTCATTTCGAAGTGTTCGCGGTCAATGGATTAGGGTTGCCGGCGCTGTCGGGGGTGGCTCTATATGTCGGCATACTGGCATTGTCACTGATTTTGGCATTGACTGCCATCGAGCGGTCGCATAGCCGCACGGCTATGGCCCTTGCATGCTTCCCTGCGGTTTTTCTGTCGGGCATATTCACACTGTCCGACCATTTCATCGCGGGCGCAGTTGTGTCGGGCATTGTTTCAGTCCTGTTGGTAAGCGGGTCGAACTTCCAGGCGCGGCGCTTATATCTGGCCATGTGGATGTTGGCTGTGCTCCTGACAGGCTATTCTTCGTATGCAATCATTCCGATACGAGGCGACGTACCGTCGCCGGCGAATGCCGCGATGCCCGGAGAACCGTTCGCTTTCGCCATGTACCAGGCCCGCGAACAGTACGGAGCGACCCCGCTGCTCTACGGCGCAACACCCTACAGCAAGTCGTTGCTCCGCGAGGATCATGACGACAAGGGACAACCTTTCTATAAGTATTATAAATTCAATTACGGTCGCAGTTATATGGTGCCGGCCGAGCGGAACGCCCGTTTCAAATCGGGGTCAGCGGACTTGACCCCGGCGGACTCCACGGAGAACAGCCGACTGATTGGCCGCGGAGGAGACGCCTATGTGACCCACGGCCGCAAGCCGGAGCCCGTGAAGACTCCCGAATTGAATATGTGGTTTCCACGCATCACCGGATCCACGCCCTACGACCTCGCATCGTACGCGGACTGGATCGGCATGACTCCCGAAACGATGGAAAAGGTGGAAATCAGCGAGGCCATCGACTCGGCAGGGAATCCGACGGGCAAGATAGACGCTACGGGACGGCGCACCAAGGCATACGGTTACCGGCCGACTTACCTGCAGAATGCGGAGTGGTTCGCCACATACCAGACCGGCTATATGTACTGGCGCTACCTGCTGTGGAATTTTTCCGGGCGACAGAATGACCGGCCATCGCAAGGCGAGGTGCAGCATGGTAATTTCATAACCGGGTTCCCGGTGATAGACAACGCCATGTTGGGCGCGGAGGAATACCTGCCTCCGACGGCGGGCAGCGAGAATCCGGGGCGCAACCGTTACTTCATGCTGCCGCTGATACTCGGCATAATCGGCATGGTCTGGTTGCTGAACGCCCGTCGGCGCGGTATGCAGACCTGCGCGGTGACCGCAATTCTTTTCATCATGACAGGCCTGGCGATAGTGGTTTACCTCAACCAGTGCGCCGGTGAACCGCGCGAGCGAGACTACTCGTTCTTAGGATCGTTCTGGGCCTATGCCGTCTGGATTGGTTTCGGGGCGATAGCCATCGCACGCCGCTGCCGGAGTCCGTGGGGATTCCTTATACCGCTTGCCGTCGTGGCATGGATGGGCATCGAGAACTATGACGACCACGACCGGTCGAACCGCACAGCCGCACGCGATACAGCCGCAAATCTGCTCAACACAGTCGAACCGCAGGCCATCATTTTCGTCAACGGCGACAACTATACCTTCCCTCTGTGGTACGCGCAGGAGGTGGAGGGGATTCGCCGGGATGTGCGGGTTATCAACTTGGCCTATCTGACGCAACCTGTCTACGCGGCCAATATGATGAAAGACTGGCGCGATTCGCGGCGTGTGGCCACAACACTGACACGTGGCGACATAATCTACGACGCGTTCATGCGCGTGCGCATCGGCTCGGGCACGGATACCCTCGATGCCGCTGAGGCCTTGAAGGTGATGCGGCTCAAGACAATTCCGGAATTTCCCGGGCGCTATGTGCGGCTGAAAGTCGCCGAGGACTCCACCATTGTCTACGACCTGACATGGCTGAAGAACGGTCTGCCGACAGCAGACTTCGGGCGTCTGATGATGTTCGATATGCTCGTAAACTCGATGAAACCGGGTCAAAACCGACAGATATACTGGATCGGAGCACTCGACAGCGGCCGACGGTTAGGACTCACGGAACATCTCTCGCCTTGGATTTTCGGCCAGCGTTTCGGCGTGACACCGGAAACGCGGTCGGACTCTTCGCTTATAGCCGAAGCCGCAAAAGTGATACCGGCCAACCCGGTGGGCAAGAAGGTGTATATGGACCACGCCGCCGAACTGCTGGTGGCCTCTCAGCGTGGAGCGCTGATTGCCACGGCACGGCGCCTGCTCGACCACGGTCATGTTGCGGACGCCATCAGAATCGCCGATATGGCCGAGACGCGGTTTGACAACAGTCCGGGGACGTATCTGACGATAATTATCAATGACACGACATTCCACAGCCGCGCCGAATTGGGCGCACTCTTATTGGAATGTGCCGACAGTCTGCACGCGGTGTCGGCCTATGACAAAGCTAAAATTATAGAATTGCGTGCACGGGGCGCGAAACATCTGCGCGACGCTTACCGACTCCGTGAGGAGTGGAACCTCTACCGCCGCCAGCTCCCCGCACGGCTCCGCAACAAGATGGCACCGGTGTATTGAATTTAGAATTTAGAATTTAGAATTTAGGAGACGGTCGGTTCTAAATTCTAAATTCTAAATTCTAAAATTCTAAATTCTAAAATTCTAAATTCTAAAATTCTAAATTCTAAATTCTAAATTCACAAAGTAGTGAATGGATAAGGATGGACCGCGGTCCGTCCTTTGTAATTTTGCAGCGTAAACCTCAAACACTAACTTCAAAAACTATTGCTTATGTTTATGCGCAAAAAGAAAAAAGAGGAACTTCCAGCAGAGGATGTCCTCATGACAACAACCGGACCAACCGACGAAACTACCCCGCAAGCGGTAGCTGAGTCCAACCTTGGAGTTGATTCAGAAGCGGAAGCCGAAGTTGAGGCCAACCTTGAAGCGGAAGCCGAAACTCAATCGACACCGGAAACCGATTCGCAACCCGTCGAGGACGATGATGCGATGCTTGCGGCATTCGAGGCCTGGCTGGAGGACAGCCTCGATGATGACGACCGCCGCGATTCCGCCCGCGATGCGATGACTCACATCCACAACGCAATCAGTGACGGCGAATTTGACGACCTTTTCTTTGAAGTTATCGCCAACGGCGCCGACTACGACCGGGCCATCGAAGAGGCCATGCAGGCCGGCGAACTCAAAGGCCGTAACGCAGCCATCGAAGAAATCACCAGCCAAACCGAAGATGACGGTGTGCCTCACCCGGGCGCCAGCGGAGGCGGTCGTCTCCACGGACAAAACCCGTCGATATTCGACCTCGCCCGCGACGCCTACTGAAATCAACTCACTAACAACCTGACAAATTGACATTTTGACAAATTGACATCTTGACATCTTGACAAATTGACATCTTGACAAATTAACAAACAACTTACAATTAAAAACAAAAGCCATGTCTGAAATCACAACAACTGCCCTGCCCGGCACATCGGGCAATCTCACCCAAGTTCCCGGCGCTCCCGCCACAGTTTCAAACGCAGCCGACGCAACCGGAGGCATCTCGGCCGGTAATTTCATCGAGCCCGATATCGACGACGAACTTTTCCGCTTCAACAGCGATGACACTCCCCTGATGAACCTTATGCTCAAAGCGAAGCGCGTCAAGGTCAACAGCCCCGAAGTCGAGCATTTCATGATTGACGAATCCAGATCGCAGGTTGTCACTGCCAATGACCTCACCGCGTCCACGGCCATGCAGACTGTTCTCCCCCTCCGCGCCGCCGACCAATCCATCCCCCGTCCCTACACCACTCTCCTCGTCAAGGGTGTCAACGGATTTGACGAGACGGGCCAGACCGAAACTCCCGGCAAAGACCTGATGCTCTTCGTCACCGGTTTCGACCCCACAACCAACAACCCGGTTGTACGTGCCGTCAACGGTCCGAAGGCCAGTTCGACCGATGAATTCTGCACTGTCCCCGATATCCCGAAGGACTCGGTGTGCGTGATTCTCGCCAATTCACTCTACGAGACACAGAAGGAGGTAGACCCCGACCTCATCGTCCCCCAACCTACCAAAATCTACCTCCAGAAGCGAGGTATGAATCAGGTGGTATCCGATTATTTCGAGAGCCAGCGCAAGCGTATCCCGTTCTCGAAGGCAATTCTGGCGGAGCAGGCCATCTCCAACTTCAAGGTTCGTGGCAACCGTACCCTTTGGGCCGGTCGCGGCGGCAAGTTCAAGGTCAACGTGCCGAGGATGGGAATGCAGACAGTATATTGCACCGAGGGACTCCGTTGGCAATTCAAGCGCGAGCTGCAGCACACCGGAACCTGGACCATCGAGCGCGTCATCGCCCTTGCAAAGATGTTCTTCACCGGCGAGGATGTTCCAAAGACTGCGTTGCTGTTGGCAGGCAAGAACCTCCTGGAGCAGATCCAGTGCATCGACTACTCGAAGCACCCCGAAATCCAGATTACAACCAAGGTAAATCCGCTCGGCTGGACTGTAACGAACTTCCACACCGTATTCGGCGACATCGAAATCAAGCGCGAGCCGACACTCGACCGCCTCGGCTGGAGCAACAGCGGTGCGCTGATTGGTGAGAACCGTCTGGTCCACTACATCTACAGCGCCGAACATTCGTTCAGCGACCGCGTGGACGGAGAGGAGGCAACACGCAACGGCATACTTATCTGGGACGCTTTGGCCCTGAAAGGCGCTTGTCACATCTGGATTGACGGTGAGGGTGCAGAAAGTCCGGCGGACACCGTATCGTTCACCATCTGGGACAAGAACGAGACACCCGAGGAACCGACTCCGGGAACAATCTTCTACCTCTTGGCCGACTGCCCGGGCATTGCAGAGTCAGCTCGCTCCGGACAGATGTGGAAGTACGATGAAAACGGCTCCTGGGTCGAGTACAAAGGCGAATTGAACATCAACTGAGAATGATTGAAAAATGATTGAAAATGATTGAAAATGATTGAAAATGATTGAAAATGATTGAAAACATGGATATCAAACGAAATCAGCCACCCCTGCCCGGTCTACGCGCTCCTTTGCGACCTCAGCGACGCGTCTACGGCATCTTCGGTCTGAGCGAGATGACCGTGGCGATACAGGCCGGAAAGGCTTGGGTCAGAATCCACTTCTCAGAAGGTGCCCAAACCGGCTATGGTGTCACACCGGCCACTTATGCCACCACCAACCCGAATATCCAGGCCATTATTGAGTATAGTCCTCAATTCTGTTCCGGACGTATCAAGCGAATAAAATGACAGCAGCATGAAGTATCCCATCTCTAAATTCGAGGAGCGCGTATATGCGCTCCTCGATGAAAACCGCGAAATCCTCGATGAACGCGTGGAATATGGCGACCCCGGCACTGCATTGGGTCCTCTGATCAGAATGTTGCTGCCTGAAGCCTCCGAGCTTGTACTCTCCACCCTTCCGAGCGCCGAAATCCGGGAGTGCCGGCATATCCTCCGGCCAATCGACTTGTATCATATAGAGCCATTTCTCAACACAGACACCTCTTCGCAACTTGGGGCTGTCACACATCTCGACGGCGACAGAGCCGTGATGAAACTTCCCGATGGATTCCTGCGTCTGCTCTATTTCAAGATGAGCGACTGGGAGTATGGTGTGCGACAACCCCTCGCTTTCGATGGCGACTGTTACCGTCTGCGGTGTGCCAACAACGCCCGAGGCAGCCGTCGCCGCTCGCGGCCAGCCGTAGCAATCCGCGATCAGTGCGACGAGAGGTATCTTGAGATTTTCGGCACCTCCGCCGGTGCCAGGACAAGCGTGTTTGACTTCATCGTCCGACCTGAAATCACCGATGAATACGCGGATATTCCGCTCGGCACATTTAATCCGGTCTGCGATAAAATCGTGGAAATGGCAAAACTAATACTCACCCACACAAACTGAAAACTAATATGAACACCGACCTTGACAACAGAGAGCATCAACGCACCACGCGCACGATGATACGCTCGGCAGTCGGGATGATGATATTCGGCTGCAGCCTGATTGTTGCCTCGCTGATTATCCCGCCACCGGGTGAAATTCATAATTCGGTGCTTGTTGCTTTTGGAGAAATCTCGACTTTGGCCGGCGCATTGTTGGGGGTAAGCAAAATCAATCCGAAGAAAAATTGCTGACCTCCGATCAGTAGACCGGGACGCCTACGGCGCGCAGCAAAACAAAATTGACGCGACCATCGCCGATATTCTTCTTGTCGTGCGTCATCAGACGCGCAATCTCCGCATCCGCTTCCTTGCCGAAAGGAAGCGGATTATAGTATTTACGCAGTATTTTTTCTTCGTATTCATCGGCGATTTTGGCATCCAGTCCCAATTCACAGTTGCTGAGCCGCAACGCGTACAACATGCCGTGGGCAACTGCCTCTCCGTGACTTATAGGCTTACCGATCATGGCGGCATATTCCTCATAGGCATGTCCGGCAGTATGGCCGAAGTTCAATATACGACGCAATCCACCCTCGCGAAGGTCCCTTGCGACGACCTCCTCCTTGTACGAGGCCGCGTGACGCATGGCTCTGCCCAGCACCTCGCGGTCATACAAGGCGTCGGGGACCAGGAGTTCCGCATAGACATCCGCGTCGGAAATCAACGCAGTCTTCACAACCTCCGCAAAGCCCGAGCGTAACTCGGCATCGGGCAACGTGGCAAGCAATGACGGGGCAATGATGACGCGCTCCGACAGTGCAAAAGCACCGACTTCATTCTTCAGGCCGTTGAAATCGATACCGGTCTTGCCACCTATAGCGGCATCGGCCACGGCCAACAGTGTCGTCGGGACGTTGACAAAACGTATGCCGCGCTTGAACGTCGCGGCCACAAATCCACCGAGGTCAGTCACAACGCCTCCACCGATATTAATCAGGAGACTGCGTCGGGTCGCTCCATTGTCAGCCAACCACTGCCAGAGCTCGCACGCAGTGTCAATCGACTTCGATGACTCGCCCGCAGGAACCAAATGCACAGCCGTCACCTCGGGCCATTTCACCCGCAACGCGGCAAAAACATTCGTGTCCGACAGGATAAAAGTCCGGTCAGCTTTCAACTCATCAATAGCACGGGCCACCTCACGGGCAGCATCATCAGTATATACTATCATTTTCAATATATTATCATTTCACTGGCAGAGATTCGAGATAATCGGCAAATTCGCACATCGAGCCGAATATCATATCAGCATTTTCTTTCTCAAACTCCTCGCGGGGAATCGGCCCGGTCATCACGGCCACTGTGAAGCAACCGGCGGCCTTTCCGGCCCGCACCCCGAGCGGTGCATTTTCCACCACGATACATTCCGACGGCGCGACCCCGGCCTTCGACGCACCCATGAGATAGGGTTCGGGGTCGGGTTTGCCATGCTTCACATCGAGTCCAGTGACACGGCACTCCTCGCCGAAAACACCGGGATAATCACGGTCCAGCGCCTCGAAGAGGCTCTTCTGGCCGCTGCCCGTCACCAGCACTCGCCGCAATCCGGCGCGCCCAAGCGCAGCCAACATGCGGTCGGCTCCCGGCATGAGCGGTGCCGGACCCATATCCTTGAAATACCTGCTTTTGACGGCATACAGTTCTTTGGCGCGGTCCGGGGTGCAATCTTCGCCCAACTCACGCCGGAGCAACATCCGGATAGTCGCCTGCCCCGTCATACCCTCGTAGAGATAGAACTCGTCGCGGTCGCAATTGACACCCAAATCATCCATCATATGCTTCCACGCCAAGGTGTGGCCCGGCATGGAATCATACAGCACACCGTCCATGTCGATAAGGGCAGCCCGGTGCCCTGTGAAAATATTTATCATAATTCTATAACGCATTTTTAACGGATATTTGCTATTTTTTTGTAATTTTGCAGTCATGAACAAAAAAACCGCGCGGATTACCGGCCTATCAATTATTCTTGCATTGCTTGCCTCATGTGGAGGGAAGCCCGGAACGAACACCTGTGATTCAGTTGCCGAGCAACCCGCTCCATGGGAAATGATAGACGAAAATTCGCCGGCACCCGAGCCGGAAGCCGCACCCGAACCGATTGCCGAGGAGACAGACTCAGAGGCCGCGAAACCGGCTCCGGTCAATCCTGACGATTCGAAGTTCAACGACTCGGTTCCGCCGCCTACCGCCACCGGCATGGCACGCTACAACCGGCTCGGCCGTCTCAACGAGCTGTTCAACGACTCGAACAAGTACCAGTACGCTGCCGGCGAACGCATAGGCGTCCGGCCAATCCTCTCGCTGTCAGATGCATACTACCTGCGCCGCCCATTAGTTGAAATAAAGCCCAACAAGTGGTTCGATATCGATGTACTGACACATTCCATGCCGTTCCTTGTGCCTGAAGCCGCCGAGTTGCTCGAAACGATCGGACGCAACTTCGCCGACTCGCTCGCCAAGCGGAATGCCCCCGGCCACCAGTTCCGCGTCACCAGCGTGCTGCGCACCGCCGGACTCGTCAAGAAGCTGCGTCGCGTCAACAAGAACGCCACCGACTCGTCAACCCATCAGTTAGGCACGACGTTCGACATCGGATACTCGGTGTTCAACCATCCCAAAACCGGGAAACAGCTCAGCGACGAAGAGCTGAAATTCATACTTGCGGAAGTTCTCTACGATCTCCGCCGTCAGAACAAATGTATGGTCAAATACGAGATAAAATCGCCTTGTTTCCATATCACGGCAACGGGCAAATAACATTCTTGAACTATTTTTGTTCTATTAGACAGAGAACATTCACAAGAATATAACCCAAAGAATTATGGATAAATTAAGTTATGCATGGGGCATGGCCATGGGCCGTCAGCTCCAGGGCATGGGTCTCAAAGACCTCAACGTAGAAGATTTCAAAAACGCAGTCGCCAACGTATTCGACGGCAAGGAACCCGCCATGAATCCTGAAGAGGCACAGAAACTGATCCAGGATTACCTCAACGACCTCCAGTCGAAGGCCGAGGAGGCTGCCAAGGCTGAGGGCAAGAAGTTCCTTGAGGAGAACAAGAAGGATGCCAAGGTACAGGAGACCGCCAGCGGTCTGCAGTACGTTGTCGAAAAAGAAGGCACCGGCGCCCAGCCGACAGCCGAGGATGAAGTGACTGTGCACTATACAGGCCGTCTGCTCGATGGAACCGTGTTCGACTCAAGTGTAAACCGCGGCGAACCGGCCACTTTCCCCCTGAACCGCGTAATCCCGGGCTGGACCGAGGGTGTACAGCTCATGAAGGAGGGCGCCAAGTACACATTCTTCATCCCCTCTGACCTCGCATATGGTCCCCAGGGAATCCCCGGAGCCATTCCTCCTCACTCCACCCTGATCTTTGACGTTGAACTCATCAAAGTAGTCAAGAAATAATGAAGACATTGAAATTGATCGCACTCGGCGTGATGGCACTCGGAGCCATGACGACCACAGGCTGTTCGAACAAGACTTCGGGCAGTGCCGACAGCGCAGAGGCCTACGTCGACGAGGCTCCCGAGGTGGCACCCGCCACCCTCGACTCGCTCGCCCAGGTGTTCCAGAATCCCGCCAAGGCATCTGACGTTGCTACCGACTCCACCTACGCCACCACCAAGTCCGGACTGAAATACATGATTCTGCGCGAAGGCAACGGCAAGAGTCCCGCCGCCACCGACATGGTGACTGTCAACTACTCAGGCCAGCTGACTGACGGAACAGTATTCGACTCAAGCTACGACCGTGGCGAACCCGCCGCGTTCCCCTTGAACCGTGTTATCTCCGGATGGACCGAAGGTCTCCAGCTGATGAAGGAGAACGGCAAGGCCGTCTTCTACATCCCCTCGAACCTCGCATATGGCGAGCAGGGTGCTCCCGGAGCTATCCCGCCGAACTCCGACCTCATTTTCACTGTGGAACTTATCAAAGTCAACTAATGGGAAATCTCAATAAAAAGACAATCGCCGCGGCAGCCGTCGCGACGATTGTCATATCATTGACCATACTCACCTCATGCGAGGGACGCAAGATGTCGAACATGCAGCCCACCGGCGAGACCGTCGAGGTCGACCTCTCGACCCAGCTGCACCCCGACTCGGTAGCAACTCCTTAATCACCTTCAAAATACAAGCTTAACACACAAATCTAATCTCCACTATGAAGCTTCATTATCTGCCAATAGCAGGAATTATCGCCCTTACGGTCGCGGCATGCACACCCGACCGCGGAAAGGCTCTGTCGGACTATTCGAACCCGACGGCCGGAGACTCCCTGCTATACTACTACGCCCAGATACGCGCCGACGAATATTGGGCCGATGCACGAACCGACACAAGCCTCCGCAGCACCGAGGAACGCCGCAATTATCTCGACGGTGTCCTGGCCGGCATAAAGGCCATCCGTATGGGCGAAAAGAACAGCACCTACAACCATGGCGTCCGCGTCGGCGCACGTATGGCAATGAAAATCATCGAGATTGAGGAGTTATATCACATCGACCTCGATGACGACATACTGATAGGCAGCTTCACACGCGGTCTTGAAGATTCAACCAACGAAATACCTGAGGCAGAATGTCAGCGCCAGTATTTCCGGCTTGTAGGCAACCTCAAGGAAAAACACCGCACCGATGTCTGCAAAAAAGCCCAGAACGACCTCATTGCCGTGGCCCGTAAGGAAAATCTCTCGAAAATCTCGAACAATCTCTACTACCGCATCGAGAAGCAAGGCACCGGTCCGAAGGCCAAGGCCGGCGATGCGATTTTCATAGCCGTTGACTACCGTCTCTCCGATGACGGCGACCTCGGCATGCCTGAGACCGAACGTATCATAATCGGCACAAACGGCGTGCCCAAAGTTCTCGACAGTGCCTACACACGCCTCAACAAGGGTGCCACCGCCGTCTTCGCCACCACCGCACAGGCCGTCTTCGGCTCACGCACGGACATCATGGATCTTACTCCTGATGACATCCTCCTCATAACCATCACCCTCAACGACATCATCCCGCCGGGCGGACAGAATTTTTAAGCATTCGATTCAAATGAACACCGTCAGAGCAAAAAAGGCCTTGGGCCAGCATTTTCTCAACGACGAGCATATCGCCTCGGAGATTGCAGACACCATCAGCACCGCGCAGATGCCCGCCGACCACCAGGAGTGGGGGGAACTGCCCGTCCTCGAGGTCGGACCCGGCATGGGCATACTGACAAAATACCTGATTGAATCGGGGCGCCCGGTCACCGCCGTCGAACTCGACACGGAGTCGGTGTCATTCCTCGCCAAGGTCTACCCTAAGCTCAAGGTGGTCGAAGCCGACTTCCTGCGCCTCGACCTCAGCACTATCTACGACAAGCCCTTCGCACTGATAGGCAACTACCCGTACAACATATCATCGCAGATTTTCTTCAAGGCGCTCGACAACATCGACCTCATCCCCGTGGTGGCCGGTATGCTCCAGAAGGAAGTTGCCGAACGCATCTGCTCGCGTCCCGGAGGCAAAGTCTACGGCATACTCTCCGTACTGCTCCAGACGTGGTACGACTGCGAATACCTCTTCAACGTCGAGCCTCACGTCTTCACGCCACCACCCAAGGTGCGCAGCGGTGTGCTGAGACTGACACGCAATTCGCGGACAGACCTCGGTTGTGACCCGGTGCTCTTCAAGAAAGTCGTCAAGACAGCCTTCGGTCAACGCCGCAAGACAATCCGCAACTCATTGGCAGGCATGATCAAACCGGGTTCGGCAGCCCTCGACTCGCCGTACATGAAGGAGCGCCCCGAACGCCTGTCGGTCGAGGACTTCATCGCCCTCACCAAACTCATAGCCGGTTGAAGCGGATAAAATTTAATTAGAATTAAGGCATATTCCGGAAATTTTAACTATATTTGCTTTCAGTTCCCGACACGGAACATTTTCCGCATTTGAACTGAAAATATTTTAATTTTTCCAGATATGTATCAGATTTCGCAGAGAGTCGAAGCACTGTCAGTATCCGCGACACTGGCCATGCTTCAGAAGACCAACGAACTTCGCGCCGCAGGCGTCGACATCATCGGCATGTCGGCCGGCGAACCCGACTTCAACACACCCGACTTCATCAAGGAGGCGGCCAAACGCGCCATCGACGAGAACTATTCCCGCTACACTGCCGTGGCCGGATATGAGTCTCTCCGCCGCGCCGTCTGCGACAAGTTGCAGCGCGAGAACGACCTGCACTATGAGACTTCGCAGATTGTTGTCGGCAACGGTGCCAAGCAGGAACTCTGCAATACAATATTGGCAATGATCAATCCGGGCGACGAGGTGATAATACCCGTTCCGGCGTGGGTATCATATGTCGATATGGTCAAATTAGCCGAAGGAGTGCCTGTGCTTGTCCACGGCGAACCGTCGAACGACTTCAAAATCACACCCGCGCAGTTAGAGGCGGCCATCACGCCGCGCTCGCGCATGATCATGCTGAACTCCCCCTGCAATCCCACCGGCTCGGTCTATACCGCCGATGAACTCGCAGGCCTCGCCGCTGTGCTCGCCAAACACCCCGGCATCATCATCCTGTCGGACGAAATCTACGAACACATCAACTACGCCGGTGGCGTGGCAAGCATCGCCAAATGCGAGGGTATGTTCGACCGCACTGTCGTTGTCAACGGCGTCTCGAAGGCATACGCCATGACGGGCTGGCGCATCGGTTACTTAGCCGCTCCGGCACCCATCGCCAAGGCTGTCACCAAGCTCCAGGGACAATACACCTCGGGCGCATCCTCGATCGCCCAGAAAGCCGCCGAGGCCGCTTACACCGGTCCGCAGGACTGCGTCGAGGATATGCGCAAGGCTTTCGAACGCCGCCGCGACCTCATTTGCAGTCTCGCCAAGGAGATACCCGGCTGGAGCATCAACATACCGCAGGGCGCGTTCTACCTGTTCCCGGATGTCCGCGGCGTGATTGGCCGCAAGGCCGGCGACCGCGTCATCGAGTCGAGCGGTGACTACGTGATGTATCTGCTCGAAGAGGCTCATGTGGCCTGCGTAGACGGCAAGGCATTCTGCGCCGACGGTTTCATCCGCCTCTCGTATGCCACAAGCGATGACAACATCCGCGAGGCCATGCGCCGCATCCGCGAGGCCACCAAGAAACTGCAATAATTCTCAACATTTCCACTATGAAAAAACTGATAGCTCTTGCGGCCCTCGCACTCCCGTTGGGAGCACTGGCCGCACCTCTCACACCACAGCAGGCCTTGAGCCGCGCCATCGGGGACGCCCCGGCACGCCTCCGCGCCAAGAGCGCCGACTACCGGCTGCTCGAATCGCGCGATGCCGATGGTGTGAAGACACTATATATCTTCACCCAACCCGGCACACCCGGTTTCATCGTGGCCTCTGCCGAGGATGCCGTGGCTCCGTTGTTAGGCGTAAGCACTGAAAATTTCCTCGATGAAAACGGGAAATGCGCACCCGCCTGCGAATATTGGCTCGGCGAAATGTCACGCCGCATCGCATACGTTGTCAGCAATCCCGCTCCCCACCGCGTACTGCGTCTGCAGCGTCCGGACCGCCAGCCTATCGAGCCGCTTTGCAAGACCAACTGGAACCAGTCATGGCCATACAACAACCTGTGCCCGACACTCAACGGCCAACTGTCAGTGACCGGTTGCGTGGCCACCGCCATGTCGCAGGCCATGAAATACCATAACTGGCCAGCCATCGGCCAAGGCTCCAATTCCTATACCTGGGATAACGGAAACAGGGTGCTAACGGCCGATTTTAGCCAGATGTCTTTCAACTGGAGCGACATGACCGACACTTACAACCGCTCGACATCAACCGAGGCGCAACAGACCGCTGTCGCCACACTGATGAAAGCGGCCGGTTACTCGGTCAACATGAACTACTCGCCCAGTGCATCAGGCGCCGCATCTATCTATATCGCCCCGGCACTCGGCAACAATTTCAGATATGACAAGTCTCTCAGCTACCTGATGCGCGACTGGTTCTCATTGCCCGAATGGGAAGACTTGATTTACACGTCGCTCCAGACCTATGGCCCGGTAATCTATGACGGTCAGAGCACAGGGGGAGGCCACTCGTTCATTTGCGACGGCTACAGCACCGACGGTCTGTTCCACATCAACTGGGGCTGGGGTGGCATCAGCGACGGTTACTTCCTACTCGATGTTCTCGATCCGTACGAACAGGGCATAGGCGGAGGATCCAACTCAGGATTCGCATGGGGCCAGGACATCATCTGCAACATACGCCCTGACCAGACCGGCGATTCTCAATGGAACGCGGCCATGGCTATGAGTAATTCTTTCTCGATGAGTTATAACCGAAAAAGCGGAACAGTCAAATTATCAGGATTCTTCTATAATGTCGGCCCCGGACCCATCGTTGACGGAATGTTAGGTTTCGAATTCACTCCTGTCTCCGAAATCGACCTGCCGACAGGTGAGAAAACTGTCATCTCTTTGTCACTTGATACTCTGAATACGATGTACGGTTTTTCCTCTTTCGAACTTGATTTGTCAGATTTGCCTATGGGACGCTCCATCTGCCGTCCGGTATATGCACTGAATGAGAACGATGAGCCCAAACCTCTTTATGCCGCAAAAGCGAACTCGAACAGTTGCATCGTACATCGAGCAGGATCTTCCGCAAAGTTTTACCCCGTCACTGCTGCAATTCCCGAGTTTCTGAACGTGGAATATCCCACATCGCTTGAGACCGGAGACAGCATCCATGTGAGCGGTACCATGCTCAACACCGTCAACTCCGCAAACGCCAAGAACATCTTCGTGGCGATTCTTTCAGCCGATGGCACGAAGTTTGTAACACGTGCCGGAACCGAGGTCTTCACTATGGAGGCCGATGAGACTCTCGACTTCACATACAGCAAGGAAATCACCGATTATTCTTCGATGGAATCGGGAAAATACTCCATGGCGCTCGCTTGCAATGACGGCGGAGCGAACAGCACTCTGATGCTTCTGACCGAGCCCTGGCAGTTCACCTACAAGGCGACTACGGGCATCAACGCCGCAGGTATCGACAACGCATCGGAAGCACGCGAATATTTCACACCAGACGGTGTGCGCGTGGCCAGGGCGGCTGCGGGCGAAGCCTCGCCCGAACTCCCCGCCGGAGTCTACCTGGTACGCACGGGCAACACCACCCACAAAATCGTTGTAAGGTAAAACCCTGCCAACCCTCAAATAGCGCGGGCGTGTCTGACCTACGGTCATGGCACGCCCGCGGCGCTTTTGTGCAAATTCGGCGGCGCCAGTCTTAAACTTTCTTAACGAACTGTGATTTTAACAGCCTATATTCGGATAATCGGCGAATTTTCATTATTTTTGCAAAATAATTCACCTATATGGGAAAAATAATAGCAATAGCAAACCAGAAAGGCGGTGTCGGAAAGACAACAACTTCGTTCAACCTCGGAGCCTGTCTCGCCGTCGACAAGCGCAAGGTGCTGCTGGTCGATGCCGACCCCCAGGCCAACGCCACGTCGGGAATCGGCGTGGAGCCCGGTGAATCGGACGCGAGCATTTACGACTGCCTCATTGACGGTTACCCGACCCAGGACGCGATCATGAATACCCAGATCAAGGGTCTGGACATCATTCCGTCGCGCATCGACCTGGTTGGAGCGGAGGTGGAGCTCATGTCGCGCCCCGACCGCGAGAAGACACTGCAACGTGTGCTCGACCAGGTAAAGGACCAGTATGACTACATCCTGATCGACTGCAGTCCCTCGCTCGGCATAATCACCGTCAATGCCCTGACTGCCGCCGACTCTGTGCTCATCCCGGTGCAGGCGGAATATTTCGCGCTCGAGGGTATCGCACAGCTGCTCAACACGGTCCGCATCATCAAGAGCCGACTTCGCCCCCAACTGGAAATCGAAGGCTTTCTGCTGACCATGTACGACGCACGCCTGCGTCTGGCCAACCAGATTTTCGAGGAATTGAAGGGTCACTTCGGCGACATGGTCTTCACCACAGTCATCCCCCGCAACATAAAGCTTTCAGAATCACCGAGTCACGGACTGCCCGTCATTCTTTATGACCCCGACTCACGTGGCGCCATAGCATACACCCAGCTCGCCAAAGAGCTGAGAATCAGAAACAAAAAGAAGAAATGACTCCAAAACGAAACGCACTTGGCCGTGGGCTTGACTCGCTGATAAGTCTCGGAGAGGTCCGCACGGACGGAAGTTCGGCCATATCGGAAATCGATATCATCCGTATCGTTCCCAATCCCGACCAGCCGCGCCGCACTTTCTCAGAGGAGAGTCTTGACGAACTTGCCTCCTCAATTCGCGAACTTGGGGTCGTTCAGCCCCTTACCCTCCGTGCCACCGACAACGGCAACTACCAGATTATCGCGGGCGAACGCCGTTGGCGTGCAGCTTCGCGCGCCGGTCTGTCGTCGGTACCGGCTTACGTACGCACCGCCTCGGACTCCGAAATGACCGAGATGGCCCTCATCGAGAACATCCAGCGCGAGGACCTGAATGCAATCGAGGTGGCACTCGGTTTCAAAAAACTTATAGACTCATACAACCTGACCCAGGAACGGCTGTCGGAACGCCTCGGCAAGAAGCGCGCCACCATCGCCAACCACCTCAGGCTGCTCAAACTGCCGGCTGAAATCCAGTTAGGCCTGCGCGACCGGCATATCGACATGGGTCACGCCCGGGCCATTCTGGCAGTCACCGACCCGAAGGACCAGCTTAAACTCTACAAAAGGATTCTGAAGGATGGTCTGTCGGTACGCGCCGTCGAGAAACTGGCACGCGAGATGGCCGAGGGCACGCGCAAAAACACGGCCCGCCAGGCCGATCCGGCCGATGACCCCTACGCAGGCTTCGCCGACCGCCTCTCGGAGCGGTTCAGCACTCCGGTCAAGTTCTCGCGCAACGCCAACGGACGCGGAACAATCACCATAAAATTCGCCTCTGACGACGAACTGCACCGACTCATCAAAGCACTCGAATAAGTCAAAGCACCCGAACAAGACAACGCACTCGAACAAGACAACATGAAACAACAAGAGAACAACCTGACTGAAGCGCCTGTCAGACTCCGCGAGCGGGGACTGATACTCGCTCTGTGCCTGCTGCTCTCTTTCCCATTCGGATATTTCTCGCCGGCATATGCCGCCCAGGCTCCGCGTCCGCAGACTCCTCTCGAACCCGATGAGGAGGAGGTGGTCGACGCCGAGATCGCAATTCCTGTCACCCCCAACCGCGGCGTGACCGAGGATGCTGACTCGATTCCGCCGACTGTCGTGACCGCCGACGATTACGCCTACGATGAGTCAGGCAAGATTCCGTTCGACCCGTCGCCAACGCGGGCCGTTTGGCTCTCAGCCCTCTGCCCCGGCCTGGGTCAGATCTACAACCGCCGTTACTGGAAACTTCCCATCGTCATCGGCGGATTCATGGGCTTGGGATATGCCACCAACTGGAACAACAAACAGTACCAGGACTATATGCAGGGATACCGCGACCTGCTCGACAACGACCCCCAGACCCGTTCGTACATGGATTTCTTCCCCTCGACGGTCAAGGAGGAAGACCTCGACCGGGCTTGGCTCGAACGTACCTTTAAGTCGCGCAGGGACTATGCCCGCCGCAACCGCGACCTCTGCATCATCGGCCTGGTGGCGCTATACGCCCTCTGTATGCTCGACGCATATGTCGACGCGTCGCTGACTCACTTTGACGTCTCGCCCGACATCTCGCTCGACTGGTCGCCGTCTCTGCTCGACCAACGCGTCGGGAACGGACGCCCTGCTATCGGCCTCAACTGGGCTTTAACTTTCTGATTTCAAACCTCGATTTCCATACGATTATGACCAAACGACTTCTTCATATCACATTCGCAGCCGCAGCCGCCATTTTATGCGCAGCTCCCGGACATGCCGAGAAAGCCAAGAATGTGCTTGACCTCAAAAACACTATTACCGACTCAAACATCATCTTCCCGGAAAGCTACGAAGTAGACACCCAGAAAATGATGGAGGGATGGTATCTCAAGAACTATACGGCCACCGACGACCGTTACAAGCGCCTGGGCGACACCAATGTCTCTGACGATGTGATCCGCGACCGTCTCTCGAAGATGAACACCATCATCGAGATGCCGTTCAACCAGATCGTGCGCAGCTATATCGACCGGTACACAGTCAAGAGCCGCGGCGCCGTGTCGGCCATGCTCGGTCTCAGCATATATTATATGCCTATTTTCGAGCAGGCTCTCGAAGAAGCAGGACTTCCCCTCGAACTGAAATATCTGCCCGTCATCGAATCGGCCCTCAATCCGAACGCGACATCACGTTCGGGAGCAGCCGGTCTATGGCAGTTCATGCTGATCACCGGCAAGGGCATGGACCTCGAGATCTCTTCATTGGTCGATGAACGACGTGACCCGTACCTATCTTCAAAGAAAGCGGCCAAGTATCTGAAAGACCTATACAACACCTATCACGACTGGTCGCTCGCAATCGCCGCATACAACTGCGGCCCTGGCACCGTCAACAAGGCACTCCGCCGCGCCGGTGGCGACTCCTCCACCCACGACTTCTGGGCTATCTACAATTACCTGCCCGCCGAAACCCGCGGCTATGTCCCGCAGTTCATCGCAGCCAACTATGTGATGACCTATTATCCGTATCACAACATCAGCCCGGTACTCGCCACCAAACCTCTCGTCACCGACACGCTGATGATTTCCAACCGCGTGCACTTCAACCAGATCTCGAAGGTGCTCGACATACCTCTCGATGAGCTCCGGGTGCTCAACCCACAGTTCCGCGCCGACATCATCCCGGGCCGTCCCGACCGCATGTATACCCTCGTCCTCCCCTCGCAGCAATGTCACGCGTACCTCATGAGTGAGGATGAGATTCTCAGCTACGACCGCGAGCGCTACGCTCAGCGTACCGACGCCCAGCCAGGCCAGTTGCCCGGCTCGGACGCCCAGCTCGCTTACAACGACACCCCGGTCGGCAACTCGAACTTGGATGATGATTCCCCCTTGGAGGAACCGGTTGAAACAGTACCCGCACCTCGCAAGAATTCAAGTTCATCGGGCATGAAGACAGTCGCCCACAAGGTCGAGCCGGGCGAGACTCTCTCGTCAATCGCCCAGAAATATGACGTCAGCGCCGATGACATCAAGGTATGGAACAACCTGACCCGAAATTCAATCCGCACCGGTCAGCATCTCCGCATCACCACCACCGCCGAGATAGCCGACGCTTCGGGTGCCAAGGAAGTAGCTCCGGCAAAATCTCAGGCAAAGACCCAACCCGCGGCTCCGCGCCAGGACAATAACTGGAACGCCGACCAGTCGCGTGGCAAGGCCAAGAAGGAAACTCCCAAGGAAACTCCCACCGCCAAGAGCCGTACCGCCAAGAACGACACCAAGGCGAAGGCTGACACAAAAGCGAAGAACGACACCAAGGCTGACACAAAATCCACCCGCAATTCAAAGCAAGCCAAAAACGACAAGACAACTGCCAAGAACGACACCAAGGGAAAGGGTAAGAAATCCAAGAAGGCCGAACAGCAGAAAGCCGCAGCAGAAAGCCACAGCGTGAAGAGCGGCGAGAACCTCACCGTAATCGCCAAGAAACACGGCGTGACTGTCGAGGAACTCAAGAAGGCAAACAACCTCAAGGATGATAAGCTTCGCCCCGGCGACAATCTGAAAGTCCCCTCCAAGTCGAAATCAAATTCAAAGAAATCCTCGACTAAATCGAATTCCAAGAGTAGCAAGAACTCAAGTTCAAGCAAATCCTCGACCTCAAAGAAGAAAAAGAAATAAGACCAAGAAAACACAACTGTGGAACACCCCGCAGGCCCGGGGAGCCTGCGGGGCGTCTCTTTTTTTGGAGAGTTGAAAGTTGAGAGTAGTTCAAAACCTGAAACATAAAACCTTACACATGAACCCGGAGCTTGAAGCCCGGCACTCAAAAGAAAACGCTAAACCGGCACCAGGAGCCCGGAACCTAAAACAGACCCTTAAATCAAACCTAAAACCTATAAAACCATGTTAACATCACTCGTCGTACTCTTCTTCATTGGCTATTTGGGCATTGCGCTCGAACATCCGCTAAAGGTCGACAAAACTGCCACCGCACTCATGCTCGGCATGTTGCTCTGGATTGCCTACGCCCTCGGGGCGGAGTACATCGTTCCGCTTGTCGACGGAGAGTCCCTGAACGCGTATATCGCGTCGCATCCGACTCTCGCCACCGCCAGCCTGCACCAACAGGCGCTGAGTTATGTCACTGACGTCAGTCTCGTCAACACGCTTGGCGACGTGACACAGACCCTATTCTTCCTGATCGGAGCCATGACTATCGTCGAGCTTATCGATATCCACGGAGGATTCACAGTCATCACAAGCCGTATCACCACCCGCAACAAGAAGAAACTTCTCTGGGTGATCTGCGTCGTGACTTTCATCTTCTCGGCCGTGCTCGACAATATGACCACCACCATCGTGATGGTGCTTCTGCTCCGCAAGATTATCGAGGACCAGCACGAACGCTGGCTCTATGCCGGCATGATTATCATCGCGGCCAATACCGGCGGTGCATGGAGCCCGATCGGTGACGTGACCACCATCATGCTCTGGGTGAAAGGCAACGTCACTGCGGTAGCGCTTATCGAGCGCGTGCTGCTCCCCTCGCTGGTGGCCATGATCGTCCCCCTGCTGTTCGTAGTCCGCTCGCTCAAAGGCACGATACCCCCATTCGAAAATCCTATCGAAGATCCGACCCACGGCATGTCGCACCGCGAACGCCTCACCATCTTCTGCCTCGGTGTGGGCGGTCTGCTGTTCGTGCCGGTGTTCAAATCAATCACACACCTTCCTCCGTTTGTCGGAATGCTCTTCGTGCTCGGCATCCTCTGGCTATACACTGAAATCTTCTACAACGGCAAGCTCATCGAGCGCCGCAAGCAGCACCGCCTGCCCAAGGTCATAGCCCGCATCGATATGCCGTCGATTCTCTTCTTCCTCGGCATCCTGCTCGCGGTCGCCGTGCTCGAACACACCGGCATCCTCGCCGCCACTGCAGCATGGCTTGACGCCGAAGTCCACAATGTCTATATCATCAACGTGCTGCTCGGCATCATGTCCTCTATTTTCGACAATGTGCCGCTCGTGGCGGGTGTGATGGGCATGTACCCTCTCGAAGACCCGACCGCCGTAGGATACGCGGCCAATTTCGTTCAGGACGGCATCTTCTGGGAGTTCCTCAGCTACTGTGCCGGCGTAGGCGGCAGCCTGCTTATCATCGGATCGGCCGCCGGCGTGATTGCCATGGGTCTCGAGAAGATGAACTTCGGCTGGTATCTGAAGCATTTCACCATCCCGGCGCTCATCGGCTACCTGGCCGGCGCGGGCGTCTATATGCTTGAAATTCTCATTTCATGATAAAGTTTCTCGATCTACAGAAAGTAACATCCTTGCACGGCGCCGAAATAGAAAGCGCCGTGCTTGATGTTGTAAAGTCAGGCTGGTACCTGCACGGCGAGGTCACCGAACGTTTCGAACGGAATTTCGCCGATTTCATCGGGACTTCCGAAGCCATAGGCTGCGGGAACGGACTCGATGCGCTCTATCTGATATTCCGTGCAATGATAGAGACCGGACGGCTCAAGCCGGGCGACGAGGTGATTGTTCCGGCCAACACTTATATAGCCTCTATTTTGGCAATAACAGAGAACGGACTCATACCCGTGACAGTCGAGCCAAGACTGGACACACTGCAGATCGACCCGGCGAAAATAGAGGAGGCGATAACGCCCCGCACGGGCGCAATGATGATCGTGCATCTGTACGGACGGTGCGCATACACCGATGAAATCGGCGAAATATGTGCGAGGCACAACATTTCGCTCATCGAAGACAACGCCCAGGCACACGGTTGCAGATTCAACGGAAAGCGGACAGGCGGCCTCGGACTTGCCGCCGGCCACAGTTTCTATCCGGGTAAGAACCTCGGGGCATTGGGCGATGCGGGAGCCGTCACCACCTCCGACCCTGAACTCGCCGCCGCGATACGCGCCCTCGGCAATTACGGGTCTACCAGAAAGTACGTGTTCAAGTACGCGGGCCGCAATTCACGCCTCGATGAGTTGCAGGCCGCTGTGCTCGATGTGAAACTCAAGTATCTTGACGAAGACAACCTCCGTCGCCGTCAGATTGCGGCGACATATTACAACGCCTTCAACGATACCGGCCTGAACCGTAACCCGGGAAAACTCGATGAAAAGGGAATTTTTATTCCGGAAACACCCGATTTTGACGCCAATGTATTCCATCTGTTCCCGATTCTGTCGACACAACGCGACAGGCTCCATGAGTTTCTCACGGACCGGGGAATCCAGACGGTAATACACTATCCGATACCCCCACACAAGCAGGAATGTTATTCACACCTCGACTGGGCGAAGCGCAGACTGCCAATAACAGAGAAGATACACGAATGTGAGCTCAGCCTGCCCATCTCTCCGGTCATGTCGGCAGCGGAGGCGCTGACAGTAGCCGAGGCTGTCAAGGAATTTCAAGACTGTATTGCGAAATAGGATTGATTGTCGAGAACAGTTTCCAGCCCCAGGCCCGCGAATACGCATCAATGGCCTTGGCGGGCACATACAGCACGCATCGTTCATACATAAACCTCTCGGTCTCCTCGAACAGGGTGCTGTTGCAGTCGAATTTTGGGGGAATGGACGAATTGATAGATATCGACTCCAAGTTGCGGCATCCGCTGAAAATCAATTCGCCGAGCAGTTTTCCGTTGCCGGGCAGCACGGCACGCTTCAATGACACACATTCGGAGAACGCATATGATTCCAGTTCGGTGATGGATGCGGGGAGTTCTATCTCCTGCAACGACTTGCAAAATGAGAAAGCGTTCGAACCGATATGCTTCATCCTCGATGGAACCGAGACACGGCGCAGCTTGAAACAGTAGCCGAAGGCAAGACGTTTCATATCCACGAGCGACGCAGGCAGATCAATCTCCTCCAAATTTTCACACCACGCAAAAGCATTCTGTCCAATCTCGTGCAAAGTGCACGGAGTCTCAAACCGCACGGCCTTGAAATCAGTACGGTATTGGAACGCATAAGCCGGAATCTTAGCGGTACGGGCCGGAATAATCAATACGGAGTCACGCACCTCAAACTGTGCCGCCACCCCCGGCAACACCCACACCATCAGCAACGCAAGCAGCACTCTAATTCTCATAATTCAATCACTAAATACTAAAGACGTCAATCAGTAGGGCGGTTGCGCCCTGTATCCGGCACACGGCACCTAATTCTGCCTATCCGGGGGCAGGATGTCGCGGGGGTCGACTGAGTCGACCTGCATGATGACAACCTTGGTGTCACCGCGCCACGGCATAACAGTGTGATAGACATTGTAATTCACACGCACGGGCAGATTGGAATATTGCATCTTCTTCAGCTGGGCCGCAACACTCGGGTTGCTCGTTGAGAAGACAAAGTCTCCGTCGTAGACACGTGTGGTATCCATCAGATTTTTATAGGGCAACAGAACTCCCTCGTAGGTCTGGAACAGGTCGCCACGTTTCTCGATGCTTTCCACATAGCCGTACTGGGTGGCCTCCTGGACATAGGGACTGAACACCTGCAGATAGGCAGTCCAGAGAAGTCCGGCCACGACAGCGGCACCGAACACCCAGCCCCAGAACTTCCAGTTCACGCGGCCTGAAGGTTTCAGGTGCTCGAATTCATCCTCCGGTTCCTCCCAGTACCGGGGGTCATCGGGCGTATATTTCGGTTTTACCGGCTCTTTCGGTTTTTCGGGGACTTCCGAATTCTCGAAAAAGTCATTTTTCTCGTTTTCATCGTAGAGACTCATATCGTTTCCTCCTTCTTGATTAGTGTTTCAGGCGAGACAAAGTCATTCTCGTCCTTACGTCGGCGGTCCATCGCCATGTATATCATTGTGTAGATTCCGAGTATGATGAGCATTACCGTCTGGCCCGACCATTGCAACATCGAGAATGCTGTGCCCTGCGCGTCCGATATGCCGTAAATGGCGAGACCGAACATGATGGCGATGTTCCAGGGTCCGAGGCCGCCGTTGCTTGGGACGGCCATACCGATTGAGCTGAGCACGAATGCGACCAGACAGGGCACGAGGCCGAATGCCAATGATGACTGCGTGCAGAGCTCGCGGGTGAACGGGAAGGCGAAGAACGCCACGTACAGCTGCACGTAGTAACAGCCCCAGATGCAGAGCGTGTAGCCGAGGAACGCCCACTTGCCCTTCATTTTGGTGATGGAGGCGAAACCATGCCACATCTCGCCTATCCACTTGCGCGTCTTTGCCACGGGGCCGAGATTGCGGCCGAGGGTAAATATGGCGAAAATCAGCAACGCGCCACCGACCACGGCAATCCATGTCCACGGGTTGCCGGCGGCCTCAACCAGTCCCTGGCCTATCGGATACTTGACGAGGAAAGCCTCGAGCGCTGGCGCGGCCACGATGAATGTGAGCAGGGTCAGCAGGAGCACCATCAGTGTGTCCGACAGGCGGTCGGCCACCATCGACCCGACAACCTCGGTGAAGGGTTTATGTTCACGGCCCGCGATATATGTGCAGCGCCATATCTCGCCGAGACGGGGAAATATCAAATTCAGCGCGTAGGTGCCGAATATCGACACCACTATCGCCATCAGCGGGGGTGTGATGCCGAGGCTCCGCAGCTGTATGCGCCAGCGCAGGGCGCGGAATATGTGGCTGAACACGCTGATGCCCATGGCAGCCAATATCCACCAGTAGTCAACTCCGTGAGTCACAATCTGCCACATCTCGCCGAAGTTGACCTTGCGGAACATGTAGGTCAGCAGAAGTATGGTCAGCGCCAGCGGCAGCAACCACCTGACAGCATAATTAAGAATCGTTTTCCAGACTTTCATTGGTCAGTTCAAAGTAAAAATTCAACTTCCTTGAAGGCGAAAGCAGCCTTGCAACCGGTGGCGGTGTCGAGGATCTCGATGGGTCCATCGGGTGATATGTCGGTGATGATGCCGGGAAAGGTCAGGCCATCACCGCGGCGGCGGAACGGGTGCTCCGCGCCGTCGCCACGCCACAGGCGGCGCTTGAATTCCGCGTGTAGCGCCTCGCGGCCTTCGGGTGTGCCGACAGACGCCAAGCGGCGTTCGATGCAGGCGCCGACTGCCGCGGCTACGCGGTTGATCTCATATTCTTTGCCGGTCAGTTGCACCATCGACACCGGGTTGGGCGCGTCGCTCAAGAATTCCCTCTGGTTGACATTGATGCCTGCGCCGATGCGCGAGTTGGCTATGTCGGCTCCCAACAGAGAGTGCTCGATCAGTATGCCGCAGATTTTGGAGTCGCCTACGTATATGTCGTTGGGCCACTTCACCTTGGCCTCGATGCCGGAGTCGCCGAGAAAGTCCACAACAGCCAAGGCCGTCGCCTCGCTGATCGAGAACTGCAGACGCGCGTGGAGCGTGGCGGGACGGTACAGCAGAGTGAACGTCAGGTTCTTACCCGGCTCAGACTCCCATGAGTTGCCGCGCTGGCCGCGGCCCGCAGTCTGACGGTCGGCTATGACCATCGTCATATTGTCCAGCTCGGCTGAATGGAGCGTCACGTAGCTGTTGGTCGAATCGACCTCTTCAAGGACAAGGTAGTTCATAATCGTCAAATATTTTCCAACATAATCTCGCGGCTGCCGTCATCGTTGACGCGGATCGTGACATCGACGGTATCTTCGGGCAGGAAATCGGCCACGTTCTCCGACCACTCCATCAGGCAGAGGGCATCCGAGTCGAAATAATCGTCCAGACCGAGGTCTTCGGCCTGTGCCGGCGTATCAATCCGGTAGAAATCAAAATGATATACCGGAGCATCGTCACGGTCGCGATACTCGTTTATTATACTGAACGTAGGCGAGGTCACATCGTCGGAGACGCCCAACACGCGGCCGACCGCACTGACCAGTGTGGTCTTGCCGGCCCCCATCGGGCCGTTCAAGGACACGTGCCGGTGGTCGCCGAGCGCCGTTAGCAGGCACGCCGCCGCGCGGTCGAGCTCAGACTCGTTTTCTACTCTTATTTTCATATTTCTTCTTCTCAACCTGCAAATTTAGCGAATATTTTATTATTTTTGTTGTTTGAATGGGTATATAACTCAAAAAAATCGTAAAACTCGCATAATTTTTAAAAATCAAGATAGAATCATGGGAAAAGTAATGATCATCGGAGCTGGGGGTGTAGGCACCGTCGTGGCCCACAAGTGTGCCCAGCATCCGGACGTTTTCAGCGAAATAGTGCTTGCATCGCGCACTAAGTCGAAATGCGATGCGATTGCCGAGAAGGTGGCCGACCGCACCGGTGGCGTGAAGATTGTCACCGATTGCGTTGATGCCGACTCAGTGCCGCAGCTCTGCGAGCTTTTCCGCCGTCATCGTCCGCAGCTCGTCATCAACGTGGCTCTCCCCTATCAGGACCTCACCATCATGGAGGCCTGTCTGGAATGTGGCGTGAACTATCTCGACACCGCCAACTACGAACCGAAGGATGAGGCTCATTTCGAATACTCATGGCAGTGGGCATACCGCGAGCGTTTCGAGAAGGCCGGACTGACAGCCATCCTCGGCTGCGGATTCGACCCGGGAGTGTCGGCTGTGTTCGTGGCTTATGCCGCCAAGCATCATTTCTCGGAGATGCGATATCTCGACATCGTTGACTGCAACGCCGGAAACCACGGCAAGGCTTTCGCCACCAACTTCAATCCCGAGATCAATATCCGCGAGATCACCCAGAAAGGCAAATACTGGGAGGACGGCAAATGGGTCGAGACCGAGAATCTCGCAGTGCATAAGCCGCTGAACTATCCCAACATCGGCGAGCGCGAGAGCTACCTGCTCTATCATGAGGAGCTCGAGAGCCTCGTGCAGAACTTCCCGACTATCCGCCGCGCCCGCTTCTGGATGACTTTCGGCCAGGAATATCTGACACATCTGCGTGTGATCCAGGACATAGGCATGGCCCGCATCGACCCGATCATGTACAAGGGCCAGGAGATTGTGCCTATCCAGTTCCTCAAGGCCGTGCTTCCCGACCCGGGTTCGCTCGGAGAGAACTACACCGGCGAGACCTCCATCGGCTGCCGCATCTCCGGACTCGACAAGGAGGGCAAGGAATCCACCTATTACATCTACAACAACTGCTCGCACGAGGCTGCATACAAGGAGACGGGCGCACAGGCCGTGAGCTACACCACCGGCGTACCGGCCATGGTCGGCGCCATGATGTTCCTGACCGGCAAGTGGGTTATGCCCGGCGTGCATAACGTCGAGGAATTCGACCCGGATCCGTTCCTGGAGAAGCTGGCCGAATGTGGCCTCCCCTGGAACGTCATCGTCGACGGCGATTTGGAATTTTAATTTAGGTGCCCGGCACCCGGTACTCAAACCCTAATAATCTACAAAATATACCTGCATAATGAAAATTCTCATATTCGGAAGTGGGTTGCTCGGTCTGTCGGCGTTGGCTTTGGCGGCCACCATGCCGACGCCCGGCTCGATCCGGACGTCCGGTGAGTCGACCCTGATCGGCACTCCCAACGGAACGGTGGCTGTCACACCCGTCTCCGGCAACATTTTCAAAGTATCGCGCATTCCCGCAGGCGAGAAGTCGTTCACTTTTCCCCGCTCGAAAAGCGCCGTCCTGTCGCCGTCGGACGACGGCCTGACCTGGTCGGCCTCGCCGACTGAGGTGGTTTTCACGTCTCCGACTACCACGGTGACCGTCAACCGTCTCACCGGACAGGTGACGTTCCTCAACGCCGACGGCGACACCATCCTCTCGGAGGCGTCAGGCGTGAACAATGCCGGCGCCGTCAAGACGGTATCTCTGCGCAACAGCACGGCCCAGAATTTCTACGGTGCCGGCGAGCGTGGCCACCGTCTGCGCCTCAACGGCGACACGCTGGTGATGTATAACCGCCAGAACTACGGTTATGGCGGCGGCGACCCGCGCCTGTCGCAGATGGGCATAACCATGCCCTGGGTCGTGTCGGACGCCGGCTATGGTATTCTTTTTGACGACTATAACAAGGCGAAGCTCGTGCTCGGCGCCGATTCAATCGTCTATGAGTCGGAAACGCCCAAGCCCCTGTCGTATTATTTCGTCAACGGTGACGGCTCTATGGCCGGTGTCACTGAGAATTACACCGAACTGACGGGCCGTCAGGACCTGCCTCCGTTCTGGGCGCTCGGCTATATCACTTCGAAGTATGGCTACCATAATGAGCAGGAGGCGCTCGGCGCGATTGACTCGCTGAAAACTCGAGGATACCCCGTGGACGGCATCGTATTCGACCTCTACTGGTATGGCAAGGAGACCGACATGGGACGCCTCGAATGGAACCGCACTCAGTTCCCCGACCCTCAGCGAATGTTGGACTCGTTGCGCAGCCGCGGCATCAATACCGTGCTTATCAACCAGCCGTATATCAACAAGATCGGCGCTCTCGACAATTACAATATGCTTTCGGAGTCGGGTCTGTTGGTCAAGGATTCGGAGGGCAATACTCACGACGTGACAACCTGGGTCGGCGATGCGGGCATGTTCGACATGTCGAACCCCGACACCCAGAAATGGCTCTGGAACCGTCTGAAAGATCTGACCACCCCCGGCATCGGCGGATGGTGGGGTGACCTCGGCGAACCGGAGGTTCACCCGGCGACCATCGTGCACGCCAACGGCGAGACTGCCGAGCAGTATCACAATGTGTATGGCAACGACTGGTCGAAGACCATCTACGAGGGTCTCCGCAACGATTTCCCGGATATGCGCCCGATGCTGATGATGCGCGGTGGCACCGCCGGTCTGCAGCGCTATTCGGTGTTCCCGTGGACCACCGACGTGGCCCGCAGCTGGGCCGGTCTTGAACCGCAGGTGACTCTGATGCTCAATTCGGGTCTTTCGGGTCTCGGATATATGAGTTCTGACATCGGCGGCTTTGCGGTGGATGAGAAGAAGCCTTACGACCCCGAACTGTATGTCCGCTGGCTGCAGATGGGTACGTTCACACCGGTGCTCCGCACGCACGCGCAGTCGAAGCCGGAACCGTACCACTATCCGCAGCAGGAGGTTATCATCAAGAAGTTTATCAAGCAGCGTTATGAGTGGTTGCCCTACAACTACACTTTGGCCTACGAGAATGCCTCGGAGGGTATGCCGTTGGCACGTCCTGTCAATTTCCACGAGGAGTCGAACAAGGCCAACGCCAACATCACCGACGAGTACATGTGGGGTTCGGAGGTTTTGATTGCCCCGGTTCTGAAACAGGGAGCGCGTACGCGCAAGGTATATTTCCCGGCGGGTGCGAAGTGGTATAACTGGAACAAACCCTCGCAGACGTTTGCCGGAGGGACTACGGTCTCTGTGGCTGCGCCGCTCGACCAGCTGCCTATGTTTGTCAAGGCCGGAAGTTTCATTCCGCAGTACACCCAGCCAATCGAGAATGTGGGTCAGTACGACCCGCGTTTCCTGACGGTGAAGTATTTCCCGAACGACAGTGAAGAGACGAGCTATACGCTCTTCGACGATGACCGCAAGTCGCCGACATCACTGCAGGACGGCAAGTATCAGCTGACCACGTTCACAGCACGTCGCGAAGGCACGAAACTTCTGATTTCGCTCGAATCGGAGGGCAAGTATGCCGATATGCCTGAGAGCCGACTGATCACGTTGGAGATACCGGCCACGAAGCGTCCGAAAGCCGTGCTATACAACGGCGAGCGGCTGATGGAGGCAAGCACGCCGAAAGCCATCCGCAACTCTGCGTGGAGCTACGATGCGGCCACCCGCACGTTGACCGTCGGTTTCGGCTACGCCTACACCCCGCTGACCCTAACCATAGAATAGCCCCAAGTAACGCAGGCTTCCAGCCTGCCACAGGTAACGCAGGCTTCCAGCCCGCCCAAATGGACGCAGGCTGGAAGCCTACATTACATGAACTTACCCGCAAGACACACTTGAACATTGACTTGATGCTTATTCTGCTTTTGCTGCCACTGTTGCCGGCTTGCCGTGACACCCGCGCCGTTGAACGGCCACTGGACATGGCCGATTCGCTGGATTGGCATTCATGCCTTCTCATACACCGATAATCTCAAAGATGAGAACTTGTAATCTCGGAATAGAACATCCACCCACAAAAAGAATCACAGCCACATTTACTTTACGATGCAATACAATGCTCTACCCCGCCAATAAAGTTGCGCGGGGTAGAGTTCATTTAAGACCGCATTCTTCCGTTTTTACGGATGGAGCGGATGTCCACATATCGGGGAACAACGCTATTCAATCTTCGTCCCCATGTTGTTTTTTTCGAACTGTTTTGTTAACTTTGCATTTTCTGATTTTCTAAGGAAGTTATCTTTACGCATCTTCAAGACATTTACAGTTATGAACAAGAAGTTCAAAGTCATACTCATCGGCGCTGTCGTCGTTCTACTCGGTCTTATCGGCCTGATCGTCGCCCTCATCGTGCGCAACACCCATAATACGGACGCCGTCAACGAGGCAACCGCCCGCGCCGACAGCCTCGCCATCGCCAACGACCAGCTGCTGCTCACCAATGAGTTCAACCAGCTCAACGCCGACTTCAACCAGTATGAAGGCCAGCAGGTTTACCTCAAGAACGATTCGCTCGTCCAGCAGTACAACGAAGCCCGCATGAAGGTGGAAGGCCTTATCCGCGAACTCAACGAGGAGAAAGCCAAGAGTAACCGCACAAGCCGCGACCTCAGCGCCTCACGCGCCAAAATCAAGCAGCTCGAGGGCGAAATCGCTACCCTCAAGGGTATCGTCCGCCACTATCTGGAGGAAATCAAACGCCTCGGCGAGGAAAACGCCGGCCTCAAGCAGGAAATCCAGCAGGTTCAACAGAAAAACGAACAGCTCTCCAACCAGGTGACCGAAGCCACGACCACCAACAAGGAGCTTACCCAGACCGTCCAGCTCGCCAAGAAGCTGAACATCACCAACCTGTCGTTCAAGGCTTACAATAAGAAAGGGAAGGTCGAAAAGAATGTCACCAAGGCCAAACAACTCGGCGCTACATTCACCGTCAGCCCGAACAACACCGCGTCGGCCGGCATGAAGACCTTCTACATGCGCGTCATCTCGCCCGAGGGCGCACTGCTCGGCGGCGGCGGCAACTTCACCATCGACGGCAAGAGCGTCCAGTCGACAGCCTCACGCTCTGTGGAATATGCCAACGATGAGATAACCGTCTCAATCTACTGGGATGTCAACACCACCCTCACCCCGGGCGACTATACGGTCGAGATCTTCTGCGACGGCAACCGTCTGGCTTCCCGTCACTTCACCCTCAAAAAGTAATCACTCTCAATTCGGCCGGACGCGACCGGTATCCGCTCTATGAAAAAGTTCAGGCAAGCGCACTCTCTTCTGCTGCTTTTGGCGGCGGTGTTGATTCTCGGCTCGTGCGGCCGCAAGACACCGTCGGGAGCGGCCATGTACTACTGGAAGTCCACCTTCACGCTCGACTCAGCCCAACGGGCCTTTATCGGCGAACATGATATCAAGACCCTCTACATCAAGTTCTTCGATGTGGCCGGCACCGACAGCACGGCTCCGGCTCCTGTGGCCACACTTACGTTCAAGGACAGCCTGCCCGACGAGGTGAACTACGTGCCCGTGGTCTACATAACCAACGAGTGCTTCGCCACCAACCGCTCGGACATGGCCGGACTCATCGTGAAGCGCGTCCGCGATATGGCCGAAACCAATGATTTCCCGGCTCCTGAGGAAATTCAGATAGACTGCGACTGGTCGCAGTCTACCCGCGCTAATTTCTTCACGTTCATGGACTCGGTGCGCGTACACGCCGACCGCGCGGAGATGCGCGTGTCTGTCACCGTGCGCCTGCACCAGCTACGCGACGAGGCTCCCAACGCCGACTACGGCGTGCTGATGGTGTACAACACCGGCGATGTCCGCAACCCCGACGGCCACAATCCTATCCTGTCAAAGGAGGCGGTCGAGCCGTATCTCAAGAACCTCAAGGATTACAGCCTGCCGCTGTGCGCCGCCTATCCCAACTTCAACTGGCCGGTCATCTACTCGCCGGCCGAGGACGGCAAGCTCAAGTTCCGCGCCCTGCTCTACGGCGCCAACCCGGCTGAGCAGCCGTTCATGTTCCAGCCCGACGGCAAGGGCGACTGGGTGACAATCCGCTCCATGCGCTTCGACACGGCCATCGGCTCGAAAAGCAATGTTATACGCGTCGTGCCCGGCGAGAAGGTGAAGGTCATCACTCCACCGCCGTTCGACACGCTGTTGGAAATCGAGAAGGCTATCGGCAAGAACTCGTCAGGCATCAACAACCGCATCATTCTCTACGACATCAACCCTTTGAACCTGAACATCTACACCGCTGATGAATACGATAAGATTTTCAATCCTTAGCCTGCTCATATTGGTCGGCTCGGCCTTGTCCATGGCCTGTGGCTATGCGGACGCCGAGATTCGTTATTACATATTCTATCTTCCCTCGGAAAACGAGTGCTACCACGAACGTATCAACCGGCAGCTCGCCGAGGAGTGGTCGCGTCTGATCGGCATCGAGGTTTCGCCCGAGGATGTTTCCGGCCTGACATGGTCGACTTATGGCGACCTCGAGGACAGCGAAAATCCTATCATCAAGCGGTGCGTCAGCCGCAACCTCACCGAGGAGAAGCAGTACCTGCGGCTTCTCCTAAAGCTCATCAAGGAGAGTAGTTTCTCATATGATTCGTGGGACTATCCGTCGAAGGAGGATATTGCCAACCACAACCGCAATATGCGGGCTATTGGCTCGGAGGCGGCACGCTACAACGGCACCCGCCTTGCCAACCAGTACCTTTTGACCCGGATGCGCGTGGCGTTCGCCCTGCAGGACTGGGACTCGCTGCGCAGTCTGTACACATCGAAACCGGCCAAAGGGGTATTTGCCGACATGATTGATGACCTATACGCGGGTATGCTCTACCGCACCGGCCACAAGGAGGAGGCGTTCGCCATCTACTCTCGCCTCGGCGACAATGAGAGTGCCAAGTGGTGCGCGGCCAAGACCGGCTCGGTCGACGGCATACGCACGTTCTATGAGGCCGACCCGAATTCGCCGGTCGTGCCTTGGCTCATCAAGGAGTTCTGCGACAATGTCCAGGAAACATGCGACCAATACGAGTATTTTCTCAAACTCGACAAGTCGTACACCCAAGGCCAGTCGTTCGACGAGTATTCGAAGGATACGTTCGACATGCTTGGCGCCCGTAAGATTTCTGAATCGGACGTAGATGACTTCGGCGTTCTGGTGGGATCGGCTGTTGTCAACCCCTCGGTGCAGGACAAAAAAATGTGGTTGTCGGCGCTGACCCTTTGCTACTATTATCTTGGCAACCAGCAGAAAGCCGGTCAGTTATTGGCCCGTGCCAGCACGGCGCCGGGCACATCGGCCTCGCAGACAGGCCTCGGATATATCAAGATGTTTGTCGATCTGGCCTCGCGGACGGACGCACACGACCGTCTGAATAGTTGCGAGAGCTACCTGCCGACAATGATGGCCGCGGGCAAGACCGACCCGCACGCCGACCGGATGATGCAGCGTCTCGTAGATTTCGAGTTGATCCCGGCCCTGCGTGCGACGGGCGAGAACGTAAAACTGATTGCCTTGTCGGCAATCATGAGCCGTGATTACGATCCTGAAATCATACGCGGGGATTGGGATGTCAATCCGCGATATTCGACACCCTACTTCCAGTGTCTGGACACAGTGCCGGTGGCCGATATCATCCAATACAAGAATTACATGGCATCTCCCGATGACGGGAAGAACCGATTGCTGACGATGGCTCGGCAGAGCATCAGTTATCCGGAGGAGTACCTCAATGACATAATCGGCACGCGTCTGATTCGCGCGGGCCGTTTCCGGGATGCCATTCCTTATCTGGAAACTCTGTCGTCAGATTTCCTGATGACGCAAAACATATCGCCGTATGCTGCGACGCGTAAGTACACGATTGCGCCGTGGATCGGATGGCGGTCGAAAGTTGACAACCAGCATTTCAAGCGCCTGGCGGTGAATCCGAAATTGGATTATTGCCGACGGGTGGTTAGTGCGAGCGAGAGATTGGCGGCGACGCCCGGGTCGCGTGACGCCTGCTATGACTTGGCGGCGCTTTACGCGCAGGCCGGACGCCTCAATCCGTGCTGGTGGCTGGCGTGGTATTCGACCACATCGTGCGAGCCGTATGATGACAGCGAATTCGATGTCGCTGCTACCGACATGGACTTCGACCGCAAGGCTGTCGAATTGCTGCGCAAGGGTCTTGAGCTGAAGGGGGGCACGCACCCTGACGTCGAGTTATATTTCGCGATAGCGTACTGTACGCCGGGTCTTTATAAGAATTTCGACTGGGATAAGGGCCGCTATGTAATCATGCCGAATGCGCCGAAGACTGAGGCCTACCGCGACGCGATCAAGGCGATGCGCACGGGCACGGCCACGACGCCCTGCTACATCACCCGTTGCGACAACCTCCGCCTGTTCTAAGAGTCCGTTTCATAAAAATTTTGGCTCTGGGGGTCGCACCCATATCGGCCAAGGATGCGAGACCGAGGTAACTTTTTTAAACGGATTTTAACCATATTCATCGAATAATGTCTACTTTTGTAAAAATATTACCTGAGACCGGCTGCTTCACGCCAATCCCGCCTTCTTTCTTCCGGTCACATAGCCCGCTATGCTCCCTACAGAAAGAAGACGGGCTTGACGCAAAGCAGCCGCCCCCAGAGCCAAAATTTTTATGAAACGGACTCTAAGACACTCAACAACACTAAGCCTCCCGGCTTGCGTTTCGCAAGCCGGGAGGCTTAGTGTTGTTGTCTTGCCAAGATTCGAACTTGAACTGAAGGAACCAAAAACCTTAGTGCTACCATTACACCATAAGACAATCCTGTGCG
>JAAGKN010000769.1_pt1 | contig 55661 bp, 36 predicted proteins | sample 6206371 | NCBI WGS metagenome assembly JAAGKN01 (sample SAMN11533720, study PRJNA540317) | gut metagenome | isolation source: fecal pellets from male and female animal of same cohort | host: Peromyscus leucopus | place: USA:CA | collected 2017
AGAGTAAGACCCTGGGTGCCCTTTCTATAATCGAGAAGCTGGTTCACCATCGACATCAGTCTTCCCGTATTATTTTTCATCACCTCTACCGCCTCATGAAAATCAGCATTATCGGGATATAAATTCTCTATATCCTCAAGAGGGGCGTTTATAAGACTCAGAGGAGTTCGGATCTCATGTGCCATCTTGGAGAAAAAATTAAGCTGCATCTCATAATACTCCTGCTGCTTGTCACGCTCAAATTTCATTTTGGCAATCTGCCGCCTACGCTCCAATTTTGCCCGGTATTGCCGTATAAGCCATAACACAAAGATACTTAACAACAAAAAATATGCCACATATGCCATATTGCTGCGATATATAGGGGGATGAATCTCTAGGTCAAGAGTCGAGATTTCATCTCCCCATACCCCGTCGCCATTAGCCCCCTTCACCTCAAACACATACCTGCCGGGAGAAAGATTCCGATAAACCGCCTGCGCGTCATTTCCGCAATACACCCAATCCTCATCCACCCCCCTTAGACGGTAGGCATATTGATTTTTCGACGGATCTACATAGCTCAAAGCTACAAATTCCAAAATAACGGAATTTGAATCATAAAGATCTATCTTATCATACTCCCCTCTCAAAGAGCAAGATACAAGATGTCTCTCCATCATGCAATCGTCTTTCGTTCTCCCAAAGAAAGACGTGATTCGCACTGGTGGCACATATTCATTGAACTCGATTTCATCCGGATTGAAAATGTTAAATCCGTCGATTCCTCCGAAACATAATGTACCGTCCCTAAGCCTGAGTGATGAATTATAATTGAACTGTGAACTCTGCACACCGTCTGAATATGAAAACACACGGAAAGTAGATGACACCGGGTCATAACTTGCAAGACCTTTATTTGAACTTACCCATAATTTACCATCACTGCCATGTTCTATGCCATACACCACATTATTAGGAAGACCCGTCTGTTCTGTGACCACGACAAAAGAATCTGTATTAAAGTCATATCTCGACATTCCTCCCCCCTCCGTGCCGAGCCACACCACATCAGGATCATCCGTATTGATACATATCACTTTGTTCGAACCTATGCTGCAGGAATCAGAACTGTCGTGCTGATAGTTTTTCCATTGTCTTGTTCTTGGATTATAAGAGAACACACCATCCCCATACGTGGCAAACCATAATATACCTCTTGAACTCTGCGCCATATCATACACATAAGAGCCAGGAGGAAAATTCTCCATCCTCACAAACATGTCGGTTGATTGGTCGTATGTCATCAAGCCAAAAATGCCCCCCACATATATGGTGCCGTCCATATCCCTGAACAAGGAATAGATGCTGCCCACACTCAATCCTCTGGAATAATCGTAATGCTCCACCTTTCCGGAATGTGTGTCATAGACATCGATACATCCGTCAATAGAGCCGATCCATAGTTTCTGTCCGTCAAGAAGCAATGCATGTATATTGGTATGTGAAAGCAGATTTCTCTCTATAAAGCTGGTTTTGCCATTTCCTCTGTCGAAATACGCAAGCCCTTTATCTTCTGTGGCTATCCACATATTACCTTGAGAATCCTCTACCATGCGGCTAATTACATTTCCCTGAGACATATCTCCGTTTTCCGACAAGCGGTGATGCTTGAATGTGTCGAGGATATTATGCCGGTAGCTCAGACCTGCGAAATAGCCTCCTATCCACAATCCTCCCTCCCGGTCAGTCAATATGGAATAGATTCCGTCGTTTACGGTTGTGCCGTTATTTATACTTGAGAGAGTCACACTCATACACTCGCAAGTCTTGACATCATATCCGAACAAACCGCTGTTGCCTCCTATAAGCAAGACCCCAGGCGAAACCTCATATATACACCTGACAGCCTCGCATTTGTCTGCCGGAATCGGTGCTCTTGTGAAAACCTCATTTACCCGGTCCATATTGAAAAGCCCTTTATCCCATGTTCCGATCCAGAATCTTCCTCCCGAATCTTCCATAATCTCATATATATCTGTACAAAGTCCGGACTCAAACGAAAATGACTTGAATTTACGGTGTCTTATATCAAATCTCGATAGTCCTCCCTCCAATGTGGCTATCCATACAATACCGTCTGAATCGCAATATACCTTCCAGATCTTGTCAGACTTTAATGATCCCTCTTTTCCGTTTGAACGGAAAACATTCCATTTCCCCGTATGCACATCTTTCATATAAAGTCCGTATCCAAAAGTTCCTATCCATAAGTTGCCATCCTTATCAGATATTATGGAATTGACCGCCACCTGTTTCTCTTTTTCAAGTCCAGGCAATACGATCTCGGAGAAACAACCAGAAGTACGATCGTATCTAAAAAGCCCGTCATCTGTGCCCACAAGGAAGTTGACTTCTCCCTTTTCTTCATAAAGAGCCCTTATGAAATTATTTCCGATACTGCCCGGATTTTCCGGATTATAGCGGAACTGCAAAAATTCCCTCCCGTCAAACCTGTTGAGCCCGTCTTTAGTTCCAAACCACAAGAATCCGTCTGAATCCTGCATGCTGCACCAGATGGTATTCTGCGACAGTCCGTCTTCAACCCGGTAGGTCCGGAATCTATAATCCGTGATAGCGACATCTGCCCTACACGCATTTGTCAGGACATCACAAAGCAATAATATAAGCAATAATATAAGCAATAAAATATATCGAGTCATAAATCAGATATTTTACATTGCAAATATACAAAACCACTTCACTTTTTCATACAACAATTCTACTATATTATACAATATTTCTGCCAGACAAATCAATCAATTTGCTTCCAGTATAATCCGGGGAAACGCAATATAACATCGTATAATCCTACAGAACAAACTTTTATATAACAACAGCCTCCATATCCGCCAATAAAATCACAATCATCATATTCAATAATGAAACTGACAGGAATTTTCTACTCTAAGACATATTTGTCGCATATAAGCAGAAATGTCTCCTTTAACTTAGCATTCATAAACAAAACCTGCTATTGACTATAAAAAATAATACCGATGACAAATCTAAAACTATTGGCCAATTCGATGATAGCATCAGCATTTGTTTCCGCCTGTACATTCTCATCCTGCAGCAGGCAGACCACTTCCGCGACAACGGAAAACAAAGACTTTTACACAAACCCCTTGCGCGACACCGATGGGAAACTGATTCTTTTCGGCGACCCGTTTATTCTGAGTGCAAGTGACGATAAATTCTATATGTATGGCACCACCGACTACACATTCAATGACCACAAATGCTATTCGAGTGATGACTTGGTAACATGGAAAAACGAAGGTGTATGCTACACTCCGTCTGATTCCACATGGACCACCGACACCTTCTGGGCTCCGGAGGTATATGAAAAAGATGGCAAATTCTTTATGTTCCACAGCTCGAACTGGAAAGAAAATCCCAACAACGATGAAGAGATTTTCAGGATAGGTGTGGCTGTCGCTGACAAGCCTACAGGCCCTTTCGTAGAAATGTATGACCATCCGATATTTGATTCGAAATATCCCATCATCGACGCAAACCTTCTCTTTGACGACAACGGAAAAATCTATTTCTACTATTCAAGATGCTGCTACAGACATCCTGTTGAAAGCGAGCTGTCGGAAAAACTGGCTGCAGAAGGGAAAGCTGATGAAATTCAGGAAAGCTGGATCTACGGAGTTGAAATCAAACCAGACTTCAGCGGAATAATCGGAGAACCGGAGCTACTGCTTCAACCACCCCTTTCTCTTTCCGACCCCCAATCTGAATGGGAAGACAATTCCGCGAAAGCTGGTGAAGGAGAGGCAATACGCCGCTGGAATGAAGGATCGTTCATTTTTCGGCATGGAGACAAATACTACATGATGTATTCCTGCAACTACTGGAGAGGACAATACTATGCTGTAGGATATGCCACGTCCGACAATCCTCTCGGACCATTCATCAAAGCCCGGGAAAATCCCGTGCTTGAGAGAAATGACAACAAGGGTGGTGAAGTGTATTGCACAGGACACAATATGGTGGTAAGGTTGAAAAACGGCGACATGTACTGTGTATATCACGGTCGCACTGCAGAAACCGACAGCATCACAGGCGACTCGAAAAGAGTAGCTTTTATCGATAAGATGGAGATCACGCCCGACGGCAAGCTCGTGGTCCACGGACCGACAACCGATCCACAGCCTCTGCCTGAAATACAATAATCTGTTCAAATGCCAAATCAATCTCACCCATTGCAAAATATTGAGGCGCCATGACCATATAATTGCATCTTATGGAAGAATTGTAGCATTCAGATAACGTCTTCAACAACTAATTTTGGATCGGAAGAAAACAACCGGGTAGCTTAAAAACAGCAGGGATCTATGTTTTATTCATTCTCTGATTTTTGAAGCTGCCATAACAACTAACAATTTAATCTTTCAAATCATGAAAAAAACCTTACTAATCGGGCTATGCACTTTCGCACTTGCAAACCAGGGGTTAGCACAAGAAAAACTCACTGTCGACAACAGCGGGACATCCTACTATCCTCTTGCGAAAAGATTCGGGCTCAACATTCCGGCATCTACTCCGTTCACCGACCTTCAGAAACAGGCAGACGCCCTGAAGGCACTCGATCTCCGCTATGTCAGGATTCCGACATCCTGGGGCAATGCCGGATCATCTCTTTATGATAGTGAAGACGTGACAGCCGCCGGGGCAATCGATTTCACAAGGACTGATGAAATTGTCAGCATTGCCACTGCCAACGGTGCTTCGCCTATATTTGTCGTCAGCGTGCCTCAGGCACTTGGCGGGAATGTGCCCTCAGATATCGCCACCTGGGGAAAAATAAACTACGACTTCTCAAAACACTGGATCAACAAAGGAATCTCATCTCCCACATATGAGATAATAGAGGGGTATGGCAACCCGGCAGTCTGTGCTCTCTCTCATGAAGAATATGCCAAGACATTCTCTGCTGCCCAGCAGGCTATAGAATTTACTGATGAGTCAAGACGCCACATCACACCACGTGTGCTCCCAGGCTCTTTCATAGGAGACGCAAATGCTGCAATGATGTTCCTTCGTCATGACGGCGACCGCTGGAACACTGATCCGGACAACACAGACGATCCGGATCCGACAGTCAATAAATACCCTATGGCGTTCAATGCACTCGCCGCCCATGTTGATGGCAGGGACCAACTGCTTCACCGTCTGCTGGAGGGTGGTGATCTTTACGAAATATCAAACGGATGGACTCCTTTCCGTTGGGAAAACTATTTCACTGAATTCAATGTGGCAGCGCCCAAGACAGACAGCAAGTCAGTTGGAAACGAAGGTGTTATCGCAATGCTTGACTTCGCCAATGATTTTGCAAATGCCTCCGGAGTTACCCGTGTATATGTCAGCCAGATTATCGATGGCACCGACGGCACAAAAGGCGTGATTTCATCCGACGGCTCCAAGACTCCTCTTTACCATGCTATAATGCTTTGGAACAAAATGCCGCTCAACAGCAGGCCTGTGGCAGGGCTCACCGAGCTCAAGGCTCTCGCCTCAAGCGACTGCAACGCGTCGGCTGTCGTGGTATGGAACAACGGTGCCTCCGACAAATCTGCTGAACTCACCCTTCAGAACATCCCTTTTGCGAAAGGAAGTCTGAAAGCATATGGCATTGACGGCTCTGTCAGGGATCTCGGCAATATTGCGGGGACTACTGCCAACGCAACTGTGTCAGTCCCTGCCGGAAGCGCAGTGTTTGTATTTGCCGAAAACGATGAACCCACAGAATACGTTCCCGTAGGCTCTGTCGCTTCAAATCATCACATGTGGTGGTTCCGTTACACTGAAGGTTGGGCATGGCAATATTTCGACCCGATTTCTACAAATATCTTCCTTGGAGACGCCACAGACGATATTCTTCATTCAAATAAACCAGATGAGGGCAATTTCGGAGTAAACCATATGGGCATTGACCTTGTTAACGTGCCCGACAAGATTCATGTTGAAGTAGAGAAATTTGGCGACGTGAAAAGAATGGACGAGAACTCTGCCATATATCTTCGTGTGGATTATGAGACTCTCTTCGAAGAAGACGACTACAGGGAATTTGCATACGACAAACCAACTGTATATTACGACACAAAAAATGCGCTTATCGACTTTGCCGCCGGTTCCACACCCGACATCTATCCCGGTGGTGCTGTTTCACTCGCTTCTATGAAAGATGCCGGAAACGCTCATGAAGTTGACTATCTGACTCCAGGTGGATTCGATATTGATCTTGCCTCTAACGCCCCCGAAGGCTGGACCGGCAATATCAGGGTTATCGCCTACCTCCAGAATCCCGGTGCCCACGATGCCGGAGGAGTATCCTACAACTTCCGTCTCTTCGCAGCAAAGAAATCCTCTTCAGCAGTAGAAGGTATTATCGCTGACTCTAACGATATCCGCATCAATTATTCCGGTGACATGGTTACAGTTGACTCAGCTTCCAAAGTGAACTCCATATCTGTTGTCGACATGTCCGGGCACAAGATTGCTTATACGGCAGGAAACTCATTATCCACAACAGGAATAGAAAAAGGCATATATGTTGTTGTTGTCAAGACTGTCAACGGCTCTGTTTCTCAGAAAATAGCCATCTGACCCCCTTGCACCGCATGCTATAATATGCACGACTGATGACAGGACTGCCCGGCATCCGGTCATATATAATCTCTCCATATTGTTCAAAAAAGATTGTCTTGCCGGAACCACATTTCTTTCCGGCATGACAATCTTATAAAAACAAGGCGACTTTCGACCTAAGAACCATCATATCATGAAACAGTATCTAAATGCACTAAAAAACAACGGACTATCAAGAATACTGAGTCTTGCTATCCTATCGTCCACACCGGCAGTCTTCATCTATGCCGGTCCGGCACAGAACTCCATAACTGAATCTCGCACCGTAAGCGGCACAGTGACCGACGCACAGGGAGAACCGGTGATCGGTGCCACCGTAATGATAGCTGGCTCCAACAACGGTACGGCAACCGATATAAACGGCAGCTATACACTGAAGGGTGTTTCCGGGAATTCAAAACTTACAATATCATATGTAGGATGCGAAACGCAGACCGTGGCTGTCGGAAACAGACACAACATCGACATTGTCCTCAAGTCTGCCGACACCCTTATGGATGAGCTGGTGGTTATCGGATATGGCACAGTAAAAAAGAAAGACCTCACCGGCGCTGTAAGCGTTGCAGATGTCGATGAGATGAAAAAAATGTCGTCCACCACCGTGTCGCAAGCTCTGACAGGACAGATCGCCGGTGTGCAGGTCAAGTCTACAGGCGCACCGGGAGAAACCGGAAAAATCTACATCCGCGGTATCAGCTCCCTCTATTCCGACACTAATCCTCTGTTTGTAATTGACGGACTCCCCACAAGCGATACCCGCGATTTCAATCCTGCGGATATTGAATCCGTGCAAGTGCTGAAAGATGCTTCCGCTGCTGCCATATATGGATCGAGGGCAGCCAACGGTGTCGTTATCATCACCACAAAAAAAGGGAAGGAAGGAACCGTGAAAATTGACTTCTCTGCCAAATACGGATGGCAGGAAGCCGTGAAGACTTATGACCTGATGGACTCTCAGGAATGGCTCGGTTTTCAGGACCTGAAATATTACAATGCCGGAAAGGCGGGAACCCCCGGCTCTCCTGAAAGCTATTCCAACACTTTCATAACCGACCAGACAATCAATCATGACTGGGGGAAGGATATTTTCCGTACCGGAGGTTATCAGGAATATAATTTCACCGCAACCGGTGGCAACAAGACGTCAAACTTCATGACCTCTCTTAATTATCTTAAGAACGACGGCATTGTCAAAGATGCCGATTTCGAACGCATCACAGCCCGTGTGAACGGAGGAACCGAGAAAGGGATTTTCTCTGTGAGGGAAAACATTCTGCTCTCCACTTCGCTTTCTCATGACCCCATGACCGGACTTACAGACTATATACGTATGACTCCCGTGATTCCTGTCTTTGACAATGACGGGAATTATGCACTCGGCGGCTACAACGGCTCGGAGACCAACGGCAGCAACCCTGTGGCCCAAAGAGATCTTTCGTTCAAGAAAAACAGGTCATACAGACTGCAAGGAATGATCACCGGAGAACTTCGCTTCACTGACTGGCTGAAATATCAGCTCAACCTAGGTGTGGAATATAATTCCAACATTTACTGCGAAGGTCAGAAAGAGGGGAAATGGTATGCAAACCAAGCTTCACAGTCAAGCTACAAAGAGGAACGCAACACATATCTTTCCACCCTCATAGAGAATATCCTGACTTTCCACAAGGTTTTCGGCAATCACGATGTCCAGGCTATGGCCGGCTACACCGAGCAGCGCTTCAGCAACAACCGGATGTGGACCAAAGTGTATGACATAAATCATGAAGGCGGCAATTACTTCTGGAATATCCACAACGGTGTTGACGGGGAACCGGACCAGTATATCGACAAAAACGCTCTCCGTTCTTTTCTTGCACGCATCATCTACAACTATGACGACCGTTATTTCCTGACGGCAAGTTTCCGCCGTGACGGATCAAGCCGTTTCCGTCCGGGTCACAACTATGGCAATTTTCCATCCGTGTCGCTCGCCTGGAAAGCATCCAACGAAAATTTCTGGCAACCGGTTGCCGATGTGGTCAATTCTTTCAAAGTAAAGGCAAGCTACGGTGTTCTCGGCAACGAGGCAATAGGCAACTACCGTTATTCCACTCATCTTAACGCCTTTGTACCTTATGCCTACGGACAGGGCAACTGGGGTTATGGTGTGATTCCTTCCACAATCGTCGACACCAACATAGGCTGGGAGGAGAAAAAATCATGGAACTTCGGTATCGAAGCTGGATTCCTCAACAATCAGCTCACTATTGAAGCAGACTATTTCATCAATGAATCCAACAAACTTCTCGCACAGGTGCCAATCCCATTCTATATGGGTGCGTTCGGCAATCCTTTAGGCGACTCACTTTCCAAAATGTGGCAGAACGCCGGAACCGTTCGCAACAACGGATTTGAGCTTTCTCTCGGATGGAAAGACTATTCACATGAATTCGGCTACGACGTGAAACTTAACCTCTACACCATCAGTAACAAGGTTAAAGTTCTCGGAGGAGACAACGCGCCAATCTACGGCAACAATACCAAAACCGTGGCAGGGGGCACTCTCGGAGAATTCTTCGTGCTGAAGACAGACGGACTATACCAGATGACAGATATTTACCAGACGGATTCTGACGGAAATCTGCTCAAAGACGCTGACGGCAAATACATACGACGCACAGATCTTCCCCTTATCTACGGCAATGAGCCTCAGCCTGGCGATGTGAAATACAAAGACCTGTATTACACCGACGAAAACGGCAGGCTTGTGGCGGGGAAACGTCCCATATATGATGAGAATGGAAACATTACCGGATATGAAAACGGAGAAATCAACGATGATGACCGTGAATTCGCCGGTTCGCCATGGCCTAAACTCGAAATGAGTCTTAATCTTGCCGGCTCATATAAAGACTTCGACTTATCAATGTTCTGGACAAGCTCTTTCGGAAGGACTGTCTACGACAGTTCCGAATACTGGCTCACAAACGTTGGAGACAACGGAAACTACTCTAAAAAGCTTACAGGCAACACTTGGACCGAAGATAATCCCACGGCTTATTATCCAAAGGCTTATTATTCGGGTGTGACCCGCACAAACTCCGACAGATATCTGAAAAAAGTGAACTATCTGAGGCTGAAAGACCTGCAGCTCGGCTACAACATTCCTAAAAAGATGCTCAGGACCATAGGGATGGAAAGCGCGAGGATATACTTCAATGTGGAGAATCTTCTGACATTCACAAACTATAAAGGCCTTGACGTGGAATTTCCCGGCGGCGGCCCGTTCGATACAGGTGTAGACGGAAACGCTTATCCCTGCGTACGTACCTATAGCTTCGGAATTCAGGTATCATTTTAATTTTGTTTTCCTTCAAATTCAATCAACATGAAAAAATATATTTTCGGGGCAGCGGTGGCTATTGTTCTTTCCGCATGCAGCGACGACTATCTGAATATCAAAGATCCGAACAATATGTCGGACCTCACATTCTGGCAGACCGAGGAGAATATGGAAAAAGCTCTCCAGGCATGCTACGGCACTCTTCTGTTTCAAGGCATCTACCAGCAATGGTACGACCTCGTATTCGAGATGCGGGGCGACCTGTGCTACAACGAATCCGCGTGGCGCGACTATGCCAATTTCTCAAAATTCCAGGCTCCCTCGTCAAACTGGGAATGCATTCAATACTGCTGGAACCATTATTATCAGGGAATAAACGCCACCAACCAGTATCTCGCCCATATCGACGACGAATCGATTGAAATGGATCCTGAAAACCGCAGACACTGGAAAGGGGAAGTTTCCTGGCTACGCGCACACTACTATTTCAACATGTATCATCTTTACGGCGGAAGAATTCCCATTCTGACAGAACCGTCTGCCGGAGTCATCTTCCCCGAAGAAGGCACCGAACAGGAAGTATGGGACCTGATTGAAAAAGATCTTATGGTTGCAGCCGAGGCTGGTCTGCCTGAAAAATACGACAATGAGAATGTGGCACGGATCACCTCAGGGGCTGTCTACGCACAGCTTGGAAAAATGTGGATGCAGCGCCATGAATGGGCAAAAGCTGAAGAGGCTTTCTCTCATGTCATAGGGAAATATAAACTCACCGACAATTATTTCGACAATTTCGATCTCGAACATGAGTTCAACTCAGAATCCATCTTTGAAATAAACTTCACTGGCGACACAAAAGGCGACTGGACAACCTACGGCACAGCCAATTCACCGTCTACCTGCCAGCGTGCCCGCTATTTCGCGCCTCGGCTTGTGGGAGGACACTCGGACGCAATGCCCAACGGGGCATATCTTGCAGAATTCGACAAGGATGAATTCGGGGCAAAAACAATCGACGACAAGACCGACCCCAGAAAGAGCGCTTCCATTGTATGGACCCGCTCGCAGAAGCTCTATGGCCAGTCTTTCGCCTCTCTCAGCGGAAGCACTGCGAATTTCATGAAACCCAACATTTGGTCGCGCAAGTACTCCAACGGTGTCCGCGAAGGCGTGACAACAGAAGACGACTATTCAGCAATCAACTTCAGGATAATACGCTATGCCGATATTCTGCTCCTCATGGCTGAGGCTCTCAACGAACAGGGAAAGACATCTGAAGCTTATGATTTCATTGATCAGGTCCGCACACGCAAAAGCGTGAATCTCAAACCTCTGTCGGAGATAAAACCTGGAATGACACAGCAGCAGATGCGCGAACAGCTTGAGCATGAGAGAATCTGCGAGCTCGGTGGCGAAAGCGTAAGATGGTTCGACATAATGCGCTGGGGATATCTTGACGATGAAGCCGGCAAGCAGCATCTTCTCGAACGCGACTATGAATTCGAGACATTCCGCCCTGGCATCGACAAGTTCCTGCCTATTCCCCAGAGAGAAATCGACCTTAACCCTAATTTTAACGCTAACACAGGATGGTAATTTATCGTTCATTAATAATTTCTGCCATTTGTGCATCCGCAGCATTATGCTGCGGATGCTCCGATTCCGGCTCCGCTTCCGGCAATGAAAACAATTCGTCGCAATATTCAAACCCGGTGTGGGGTTTGTCGGCTCCCGACCCTACAGTGGTCCGTGCCTCCGACGGCTATTTCTATCTTTATTCCACCCAGGGCATCACACCCGACTCCACGATGTGCAACATCCAGGTGCTCCGTTCCGACGATCTTGTCAACTGGGAGCATCTTGGCGACGCACTTCCCCAGAAACCGGCATGGGCAAAGTCAACGCAGAATTTCTGGGCTCCGCATGTGACTGAATCTAAAGGGAAATTCTATATGTATTTCTCGGCGGAACCGGATCCGGATAAAAAAACCGGGAAAGACCTCGGGCTCTGCCTTGCCGTCGCTGTTGCCGACAATCCTGCCGGACCATTCATCGACAAAGGCGAACCTCTCATTTCGGGAGACGGATTCATCAATATAGATCCGATGACGTTCAAGGATCCTGTAAGCGGAAACAATTATCTCTATTGGGGTTCCGGATTCGAGCCGATAAAGGTGAGGGAACTCGACGACGACATGGTCAGCTTCAAGGAAAACAGCCCTACAACCACATTGGTAAAGGCCCTGCAGAGCAATTATCAGTTTCTTGTGGAAGGAGCATGGATGATATATCGCGACGGCAACTATTATCTGTTCTACTCCGGCGACAACTGCTGCGGGGAACGTGCCCACTATGCCGTGATGGTGGCAAGATCGAAAAGTCCGGAAGGTCCATTTGAGGTGCTTAAAGAGAAGGAGGAGGGAGACCTCGCCATTCTTGAAGCAGGAGGGAGATGGATCGCTCCGGGACACAACTCAATAATAACCGACGATGCCGGACAAGACTGGATTATATATCATGCCATTGACAAAAATGACCGCTGGATGTATCCGGAACAGGAAAAGGAAGACAAACGGGTGGTTCTTATCGACAGGATTGAATATAAAGACGGCTGGCCAATAGTAGCGGGCAACATACCGTCCGACAGCATTGCATCAGCACCGGTAATAAATAAAAATAAATCAGCAAAATGAGACGAATAGCCTTTTTATCAGCAATCGCCGCATTCTCTATGTCTGCCCAGACTATAGTAACAGCGGATTTCAGCATCTGGGAAGAAGATCCTCTTGTAAAAAAGATCGGTCTTTACCAGACTCCACTCACGACACGCACCATTCTCGAACGCGACATGCCCAGGCTTTCGGAACTTGAGTCAAGAACAATGCGGTATGAAATAGCATGGGGAAAGAATGTATTCGCACAGCCCACAGTGAGCGGATCTGTCGGCAGCCTGCTATATGATTTCTCCGGAATAGATTATTTTTTCAATAAGGCAAGACCTCACTGTCAGTCGCTTGTGATATCACATGGCTACTGTCCTCCAATGCTTGTTCCCGGCGGTGGCACATGGCAAAGCGTCCCTTCCGATCTTGAGGCATGGGGAAAGGTCAATCGTTCAGCATCATCTCACTGGAGAGAAACCGGAATCACAAACCATTATGTCGAGATATGGAACGAACCGGATCTATGGATATTTTCCAATTTCGGAGTTGAGGAATACAAGGAAATATATCGTTACGGGGCAACCGCTGTCAGAGTTGGTGATCCGGATGTGAAAATCGGTGGTCCGGTCGGTGCAGGCAGCGGATGGCATCTCCCACTTGTGCAGTTTGCCAAATCCAACAGTCTCCCTCTTGATTTTCTTTCCGGTCATGCCTATGGAGAAATCACCTGGCAACTTGACGCAATGCGCGACGCCCTGCGTCAGCTCGGAAACAATCAGGCTGAGATGCTCCTAACCGAATATTCTCCCTACCAGGGTTCCGACATGGGGGAAAATGGGAAAGTGGAACACGCGGAAGCAGCAATGACATTCTTCAATGCCCTCCCTACTCTTCTTGCATATCACGACCTCTCATACGTTAACTGGGCACAATACATCGACCCTACAGATATACAAGGAAATCCATTCGGTGTAGGAGCCGGAGACAAGATGGGGCTAATAGATGCACGGAAAGGATTCAGGAAAGCACTCTTCAATGCTTTTAAAATCTACGGATGGATGCCGGTTGACCGATGCAGCTCTTCTGCTGAAAATGGGATTCGTACCCTTGCATCAGCCGATGGTGAAAGCGTGTGTCTTGTGGCATGGAACACCGATCACAACACTGACAAGCCGATATCGCTGAATCTGACTGGGATTCCCTTCAAAAACGGTCATCTTGAGGTGTACCATATCGACGAGACTACCAACAGTTCATTCGAGACAGGGACCGATGATCTCATTCCATCTCTGGTGGAAGATGTGGAAACAACTGACGGCAACCTTTCTTTCGACAATATTGTTAGAAAAAAAGGTGTAACCTTTGTTAGGATTTCCGGTGCCAGCAGCCAGACTATAACTCCCGGTGGAAATGTAGCAAAGATAATCCGCACCCATCAATGGAGCAAATCACGCAACAACAGAGAGCCTTATGCATCGTTCGATTGTAAGACATGGACCGCCAGAATGTCGATGAATGAGGAAACAAATGGCTCCGCCTACACCGGTGTCACCGTGGAGGATATTCCCGAGTCGATCCGTGTCACCTCCGCCAACAGCGGCAACCTCAATGGCGACATGGTAAACTCTACCCTGAATTTTCGTATCGACTATCAGAATGCCTCAGGAGAATATGTAAAATCTGTTCTATTTCATGGAGGTCTTTATAATGAAACCCGTTCAAGACATCCTGAATGGGGAACTGCCTCGGCTCCGGATGTCGTGGTCAAGGTAGATGATTTCGCAGACTTCTCAGTCGATACTAAAGAGTATGCACCGGAGGGATTTAGCGGACGTGCCATCTTCACATTTGAACTTGGAAACACTGGTAAACACACAAAAGCTAAAATTACAGTTGAGAAAAACGGTTCCTATCCCCGAATAGGAACCGTTAAAGTCACAGACATCGCTACAGGAAGTGCGAATCTACAGTTTAAAGCCGGGTCCGTATCAGAAAACAGCGTGTGCGGATTCATCTATTCAAAGGATTCTGATCCGATCGAAGCAGATACGTCCGAAAGGGAGATTGCATTTCTTTCCGGAAATTGCGTTGAGGCAAAGATAGATGACCTTGATCTTCTTACCTCCTATCATGTGAGGGGATTCATTCAAAATCCCGATGGCTCAACCCTCTATACTCCTGAATCCGTGTTCCGTTCCGCTGGAATTGTGGCGGAAGTCACAACATTCACCCCCTCTGTCAATTTCATGGAATGCTCCGCCACTGTCAACGGTAAGGTCATGAATGAGAACGGCTCTGAAGCATATGAGACAGGATTCCTGTTATGTCGTGGAGCTGACTCAGATCCTGCATTTTCCGACACAAAAGTCCGTGTTAGTAAAGGCACATCCCGCTTCTCATATAATTTTACAGGCCTTGTTCCAGACGAGACATATTCAGTGAAAGCATATGCCTTTACTGAAGCTGGTGTAGGATACGGTGTCGTGAAATCGTTTACTGTAAGCGACGGCAGTGGTGTCTCCTCTATCGTAGCAGACAAAACGGTAATGAGTTACGACCCGGCAATAAAGTCAATTATGATTGACAACACCTACGGATCACAGAGCCAGAAAATGAAAATCTATGACATTAACGGCAAACTTATAGAAATCTACAACTTAAACCCGGTAATATCGGTTTCACATCTTGAGACCGGATTATATATAGCTATACTCGGCAATAAACTTCTAAAATTCAAAACATAATACACTGTAATTAAGCTATACTCTTTCGAAAATAGATTTAGTCAATAACAACATCTCAAATTTATCCCCTCTTATGAAAGTCTTATTTAGATTATGCTTCCTGTTAGCAATTTCTTTTACTACAGTCTACGCCATGGCTATTCCGCGAGAGGAATATCCAAGACCTCAGTTTGAGCGACATGACTGGATAAACCTAAACGGTCCGTGGTCTTACACATTCGATTTCGCACAGACCGGGATAGAAAAAGGATTTCCGGTATCTTCCGGTTTCGATGGGACCATTATAGTCCCATTTTGTCCTGAAAGCGAGCTGTCGGGAGTTGGGCATAAGGATTTTATCAATAGTATATGGTATCAGCGCGCAGTGACTATACCAGAAGCGTGGAAAGGAAAAGACGTAATGTTGAATTTCGGGGCTGTATACTACACTGCCGAAGTCTATGTCAACGGGCATCTTGCTGCCATCCACCGGGGCGGTAGTTCTCCATTCTGTGTAAATATCTCTCCTTATGCAAATGTGGGAACTGTCGCAAACATTGTGGTTCATGCCACAAGCGATCTGAGGTCTGCTCATCAAGGAGCCGGGAAACAAAGCCTGCAATCCGCATCCAACGGATGCAATTATACGCGTACCAGCGGGATCTGGCAGACAGTATGGATGGAACCGGTGGCAAAAGGGGCATTGAAGAATGTCTCGGTCTCTACCGATATAAAAAATGGAAGGCTTATCATTCATCCGTACTTCAATTCTCCTCTTGAAGGGGGTAAATTCTTTGTAGAAATCAAAGATAAAGGAAAGAAAATTGCTTCTACCTCAACTCCAGCAGGTTCGAACTCCATTGTATATCTCGATCTCAAAAACATGAAACTATGGGATCCGGGAGCTCCATATATTTATGATATAACCTACCGTGTAAAAGACCGAAACGGAAACATTATTGACGAAGTGGAATCTTATGTAGGTATCCGTGAAGTGGAAATAAAAGGGAACCAGATATATATCAACGGGAAACCCTGTTTCCAACGGCTTGTACTCGACCAGGGATTCTATCCAGATGGAATATGGACTGCACCCTCAGACTCCGCACTCCGCAATGATATCGAACTTTCCATGGCTGCTGGGTTCAACGGCGCCCGTCTTCATCAGAAAGTTTTCGAACCCCGTTTTCATTATTGGGCTGACAAACTCGGATACATAACGTGGGGAGAGGCTCCATCGTGGGGAATGGATGCAAACGACCGTATCGCAGAGGCTAATTTCACAAATGAATGGAGAGAAATAGTGGAGCGTGACAAATCACATCCCTCTATTATAATCTGGACTCCGCTCAACGAAGAATGGTGGCCCGACACGAGAAACTATCCCGTGTTTGTAACCGATCTCTACGATCTTACCAAAAGCATCGATCCATCCCGTCCGGTCAACGATGCCAGCGGTGGCTGCCATATAAAAACAGATATCTGGACCGTTCACACTTATGAGCAAAATCCAGAAATCCTAAGCCGACAGTTATTCAACCCAGATGTTAAAGGAAATTATGCTGATAAATTCATGCAACTTCACCACTCAAAAGGTACAACCGTTATGAACATTGGGTTTAACGGAATTGTAGAAAAGCAATATACTTTCCCTGTGTATGATGGGAAAATGCCCTTTATAGTTGATGAATTCGGTGGAATTAAATGGACCCCTGGAATGACTGAGAATACTAATACATCCTGGGGATACGGAGATTCTCCCAAGTCTGAAGAAGAATACATTGAACGACTTGAAGGACAAGTAAAAGCCCTGATTAATCTTAACGACAATATCGCAGGCTACTGCTACACCCAGCTCACAGATGTGGAACAGGAACAAAACGGTATTTTCAACTATGACCGAACTCCCAAATTCAATATGGAAAAAATCAAAGCCATATTCAATCTGAGACCGGAATTTGAAAAAAAATGACTCTTTGATATGGTTTCTAACTGAGGCATTTTAGGTTCATCAGAATAAAATTTCACATTGTTATATTTTTTCGTGAACTTTTTTAGTCTGTTTTTTGTATTATATACAGAAAATCGTTTCATGATGTTAGGTTAGTTCGAAAAAGTATTATGGAAAAATCAAGAAAGCGGTCGATGTGAATCGATCGCTTTTTCGTTTTTATATAAGCGCATTCCGGAAAACACAATCAGAGGGCGTCCCGTTAATGGACGCCCTCTGATTGTGTTTTCCATTTTTTCAAATGCAAGGTATCAGGATTCCTGACGATTGAACAGTCTCATAAGCTCCCCTATCCAGAGCACAAGAGATGTTCCTCCTATAATAATCGCCCAGTCAACAACCTTGAGCGGCACCACATTGAAAAACTCGTCACCGATTTCCACAATAAGCACCTGTCCGGCGAATATCATCAAGGCGATAAGCTCAAACCATCCGCATCCCTTAAGATGGAACGCAGACCTGCCGGTGGCAAAAGCCCGCGCATTAAACATATTCCACAACTGCAGGAATACAAATATGGTGAAAAACAGCGACAGTTCATATGGACTCAGTCCACGGTCCATTCCAAATGGCACAGATCCGATCTGCGTCAGACACGTGATATCCGTATGTTCGAAATAATAAAGCAAGGCAAGCATAAACAGGAAGAATATGAATCCTGTACCTATTATCGACTTCCACATGCTGCGGTTGATAATAAAATCGGAACGACGCCTGGGCTTATCGCGCATCACTCCCTCCGATGGAGGCAATGACGCAAGAGCCATGGCTGCGAAAGTGTCCATTATGAGATTCACCCAAAGCATCTGCGTCACTGTGAGCGGTGACTGCATTCCCATGAAGGCTCCGAAAAGCACAATGAAACTTGCCACCACATTCACCGTCATCTGGAAAAGTATAAACCTCTGGATATTCCGGTAGAGCGACCGACCCCACATCACAGCCCTGCCGATCGAAGTGAAAGAGTTGTCGATTATAGTGATATCCGATGCCTCTTTCGCCACAGAAGTACCATCGCCCATCGACAGTCCCACCTGCGCCGCCTTCAAAGCCGGGGCATCGTTTGTGCCGTCGCCTGTGACAGCCACCACCTCATTCCTTTTCTGCAACGCCTCCACAAGGCGTTTCTTATCCATCGGACGCGCTCTGGCTATGATTTTCATGTCTTCCACCCTGTCGAGCAATTCCGAGTCGCTCAAAGCCTCGAATTCCACACCGGTGATTATATTCCGGTCGGTGTCATAAGAATTGTCCCAAAGACCTATCTGGCGGCCAATCTCCTTGGCTGTGCCAGGCGTGTCGCCGGTGACTATCTTCACCTTTATGCCCGCATCGAGAACCTCCTTCACAGCATCAGGCACGTCTCCCCTCACCGGGTCGGATATTGCCACGATTCCAAGGAAAACAAGACGCTCCGCCACAATTCTATTGTCGGCAATAGTCTTGTCGCCCGGTTTAAGTTCCTGATATGCGAACCCGAGTGTGCGCATAGCCTGATTCTGATAGTCAAGAAGCCGGGCATCAATCTCATCTTTCGTCACACCTGCCGTGTCGGCACACATATTGAAAATAATCTCCGGGGCACCTTTCACGTAAAGTATTTCCTTTCCTGAAGCGGATCTGACCACAGTCGCCATATATTTTCTCTCTGTCGAGAACGGAAGTTCCTCAATCAGGGTAGTCTTCGACTTCAGGTCAAGATAATCCACTCCCCTCTCTTCGAGCCATAACAGCAACGCTCCCTCGGTAGGATTTCCGAGCACCTGCGGTTTCTCTCCCGTGCGGTCGAGCTGAGCAGTAGAGTTCACCGCAATTCCTTCGTAAAGCACATCGTTGCCGGGATTGCCGAAGAAATTCGACTCATACACCTGCATTCGGTTCTGAGTCAACGTGCCCGTCTTGTCCGTGCAGATCACCGTCGTGGCTCCCATAGTCTCGCAGGCATGCATCTTTCGCACAAGATTGTTGGTCTTGAGCATCCTCCGCATGGAATATGCAAGAGAAAGGGTCACAGCCATCGGCAATCCCTCCGGCACTGACACGACAATGAGCGTGACGGCAATCATGAAAGTCTGCAAAAGATAAGCTATAAAAGAGAACCATTCAAAATCAGCATTAAGGAAATACATTAGAATCCTTCCGGCGATTATGACTGCTGCAAACACATAGGCGATTCTGGAGATAAGTTTTCCGAGTCCGTCGAGCTGTTCCGTCAGCGGAGTCTTCACACTGTTGTCGATCTGCGCCGCCTCATACACCTTCCCGTTTTCTGTATTGTCGCCCACCGCATACACCCTCATGATTCCGTGTCCTTCCATCACCTTAGTGCCCCTCAGCGCATGGTCAGACGGGAATGTTGCGTCGGGGTCGAAATCGTCGGGATCGGTTGTCTTACGGCATATCGGCTCCCCGGTGAGAGTGGATTCATCAATTCCGAGGGTCACAGCTTCAAGGAGCTCGCCGTCGGCGGGCACCTCCTCTCCGGTGTTCAGAATAACTATATCTCCCACCACCACATCGCTTTTAGGGATGTTGGTGGCAGAGCCGTTGCGGATCACCTCCACAGCTTCATCGTCGTTAACCTTGTTGAGAATCTCGAATTCCTTGTCAGCTTTCATCTCGAAGAAAAAACCGAGACCCGTGGCAAGAAGTATGGCGATGAATATACCGATCGGCTCAAAAAATACACCAAAACCCTGATTAAGCCCTTTGTATTCATAAATGGCTATACCTACAGAAAGCACACCTGCCACCAAAAGGATTATAATAAGAGGATCCTTGAATTTCTGAAGGAATTTTTTCAGCAACGAATCCTTTCGGGGAGGCGTCAGCCTATTGGAACCGTTTTTTAATCTGCTCTCCTCCACCTCGTGGTCGTTGAGCCCTGTGAAACGATGTGTCATATACATTATTTGAAAATGCAAAATTACTCAATTTTCCTTCATCAGGAATCCATTTTCTTCATCGTGAAATTAAATTTTCATTAAATTTTCCTTTGTAGATATAGAATCCTTTGAGAGCGTTACCTATATTTTTAAGTATACGCGCTCAAAATAAAAACCCGGAACCGCATTCAATGTTCGCGGCTCCGGGTCATTATCTCATTCCGGATTTACCCAATATATTATTTCACTATTATTTTCCGGACTGTGTCACCACATTTCGCGACATAAATTCCTGCAGGAAGCTCTATCTCTCCCGCCGATGCGATCCTTCCTGCCACAACGCCCTGAAGAGAATAAACCGTCACCTCGCCGGACGCATACGCCACAACCGCTTTTCCTTCCGCACCATACACAGAGAAACCGGTAAGTGTGTCTACAGGAATCTCGTCTACGTCTGAAAGTCCGGCAGTGCCTATGGTCACATAACAGTTTGCAGGCACCTTGACAGTCTTGTCGGCAGCGTCAAACACAGGCTCACTGCCGAACGATTTAGAGAGAACCGTATAATTCTTGTTGTCATCTTTAGAGAACGGTACATAAACCGTAATCTCCCCTGTTATATTCGGATTAACGATTGTGAGAATCTCCTTATCCGAAGTCACTGAATATAGCCAACGCCCGTTGCTCCAGCTGTTGTCGCCACACACGTTCGTGAAGGTTACCCCCTCCTCAAACATCTCGGGATTTCCGGTGCGCACAGCGATAAGCTCGCAATAGTTCTGATAAAGTCCCTTGTTGTCGTCGTTGTCGAGCAGACCCCAGTTCACGATCTTAGGATCAGTATTGTTACCTCCGTCCGTATTCTTGGAGTTCTGGTCGTTGCCAAGTTCAGAGAACTGCCAGATCATGTGTGCCCCGGGAGCCATTACAAGTTGTGCGAAAGCAGAGCCAAGACGCTGCATCGATACCTTATGGTTACCCTTAACTCCGGTGACTCCCCACATTTTCTGCTTGTAGGCAAGACGCTGTTCGTCATGGCTTTCAAGATACGACACAGTCGAGCCCCACAGACGATTGTCGTCTTTGGGCGCATACGCACGGTTAAGATTGGATTCGGAAGAATATCCCATTGCAAACTGGCATCCCGCATTATTAAGGTTTGCCCAGTTCATCTCTCCATGCTCAGCCATGGCATTCTCCTCCTTTGCTGTGGCAAGATCTTCATTTATGAAATAAGCACCCGGTTTCACCTCGTCGACCGTCTTCTTGAGTTCGATCATACGGTCTATACGACTCTGATTGTAGGCATTGGTGGCGCTCTCGCTTGAGCTTGAATAAGAATCATTGTCACCAAGACCCTTCACGAGGTCAAAACGAAATCCGTCGACGTTATATTCCGTCAGCCAGTAGCGAAGCATATCGTGCCATTGCTTCTGCACCATAGGGAAACCCTGGTTCCAGTCGTTGAGCACGCTGTAGCTGTGGGGTGCGCTGGCATTATAGAAGGGATTGGAACCAACCTCATACATCTGATACCAGGGATGGAGCCAGTCGCTCTGGTTGAACACAACGTCGAGTATCACAGCGATGCCGTTCTCATGACAGATATCGATGAATTCCTTATAATCGTCCGGGGTGCCGTAAGCCTTGTCGGGAGCGAAATAGAAATTGGGATTATAGCCCCAGGAATTGTTTCCATTAAACTCATTGATAGGAAGAAGTTCTATAGCGTTGACGCCAAGCGACTTGAGATAAGGAAGCTTTGCCATGGCATCGCGCACGGTTCCGTTGCCGTCCGCCTTCCCTTCCGTGCCCGTAAAGTCGCGGAGCAGAAGCTCATAAATCACGAGATTTGACTTGTCGGCACCTTTGAAGTCGGTCACCTGCCAGTCATAATCGTTGATATTGCCCTGATAGATGGCAAGAGGAACGTCGGAAGGAACCTTGTCGAACGGGAACTCCGGAAGACCGGGGAACACGTCTGTAAGGATATATTTGTCGTTCCAGGGATCGAGCACAAGACGCGCATAAGGATCGCCCACAGAAATAGTGCCGTCAACCAGGAAGTAATAACCATAGCGTTTGCTGTTGTCAAGTCCTGACACAGTCGTCCAGAAATAGCGCATGCCGTCTGCGTCAGTATAGTTCATCACACTGCTCTCGGTGATTTCATAACCGTTCCATTCGCCGATGAGGATAACATTGCTTTTTTCTGGGGCACCGAGACAGAACGTGACGCTTCCGTCGGCATTTTTCACCGGTCCCATAACCGGGTTTCCACCGGGATACGCCACCTGCTTGGAATCCGGTGCATAACAGAAATTTTTCGACACGGAAGTCTCGGCATCGCCTGTCTTTGCAACGGCTGTCACCTCATAGTTGCCATGATCCGAGAATGTGTAGTCAGCCACGAGCTGTCTCACACCCTTGGCTGCCCCCACTTCCTTACCGTTTATTTTCAGCGATAGATCTGCTTCTCTTGTGGCATCGACAGTGAATTTCACAGTCTTTGTGGCATCTGTGATGAGAGAGCCAGCCACAGATGCACCCAGATTCAGCTGCAGACCGGAGTCAAGAACGTCGATAAAGATGTCGGCACCGCCGGTGTCCTTGCCCTCCTTGCTGCCGTTAGAATTGCGGAACACAAAAGCGAGCCTTGTCACCTGCACGGATGGATCGGAGACATTATAATACTCGCGGATGTCGCCGATGTAAAGTTTCCAAAGGTTCTCGCTCACATAGGAGAGTTCATATTTCTGGGAATTGTCGCCCCATTTGGGAGCGTTCACCCAGTTCTCTCCATTGCTGAGACATACGCCGGTGTGGGCATAGATCTTGGCAGTGGCAGGCTGGTTCATAAGCCCTTTTGTGCCTCGGTCAGCATGAAAGAAGATTGTCACATCTTTCGAGTCCTCCTGCAGCGGAGTCGGGTCGGAAGTGACCACCTGGGCGTCAATGCCTATAGATGCCGCCATAACGAGCAGCAAAGAAATTAGGTAAGTTTTCACCATGGTTTTATGAATATATTTAGTTAGTAATATAAGCCGGCTGTAAGTTCCGGCTGCATTATAATCTTGTTTTAGTGTCAGCAGACAATAATTTCCCCCTTGCGGACATCAGTCTTCGTCGGGCACATAGGTCTCTTCCCTCATATGGAGATACTCCTCCCAGCCGGCATCTTCCTCCGCCTCTACCACAATGGGGATTGTGGGGAGCGACTCGAGCGCTTTGTTGAACACTATAGAGAAGATCTTCAGGTTTTTCGTATAAAACACCCAGTCGCGCATGCCATCACCGGTGTATATCCCGGTCATGACAGCCACCTTGTCTTTCTTGAATCCCTCAAGCAGCGCATCTGTTGCCTCCTCCATAAGCGAGGCGTCATCCTCCTCCGGCATTCCATCAGGCAATGCGTTATACTTCCACGTCACGTCGATACGGTAATTGTATTTGCCGGAATTACGGAAATCGTCGATGCTGTCTCGTCCGGTCACAATGATAGTTTTTCCGGACTCGGCTTCTGCCGGATAGCTCCACCATTTATCTGTATGTTTCATGAACTGAGGATTTTCAATTTAAGATTTCACTTCTCAATGAATCGTTACAAGTGTTGCCCCGAAACCGTATTCACGGAAAGAGGCATCCTGGAGCTCTGCCTTCGGGAATTCCTTTTTCAGCAGCTGAAGCACAGCCTTGCGTAGCACTCCCTCCCCTTTGCCATGTATGAACACAAGTTTCTGTCCGATTCTTTTGGCATTCTCTTTCATATGGCGGCGCACTGTGTCGAGCTGCATGTCGAGCATATCCTTAGGCTCCATCCCGGATAGGGAATCTGTAAGCTCCCCGATATGCAGATCCACCTCAATCAGCGGCAACACCTTGTGAGGGTTTTCTTGATTTCCCGCTTTCCCGCTTTTCCGTACTGTGTCTACACGAAACTTCTTTGAGAGCTCACCCGCAAGATCCTTTTCCGGTTTTCCTCCCGCCATCGCCTCCTTCATTTCAGAAGCATTAATTTCCAACGGCTTGCTCACCACTCCGTCAGAAACGAGCGGCACCTCAAGCACGGCATTGTCGAAATAAAGCCCCGGACGGAAACAATGGTATTTATGGAATTTAGTGAGATCGAGTTTACGGCTCACGCTCACAGGGGCCTGCAGTGTGAAAGGCTTGTCTTTCTTATAAGCGATACACTGGAAAGCGACCTTCTCATAATCGGGAAGATTCTCATGGCGCAGCGAAGCAAGGTCTATCAGCTCGTTGGGAGCTACGGTGCCGTTGAACACCACCGTCCATCCCCTCTCTTCGGCACTTCTTCTCAAGAAAGCAAAATCCAGGAAATAGTTTGAATCGTTTACGAGCACGGCGGCAAACTGCGACTTGTCAAGCTGCTTCACGTCGGAAGGTTCGAAAGCAAGCACAATGTTCAGCTTATCGCCGTGAGAGGTCTCCTCCACAGGGAGCTCCGGATGACGTTCCGGCATTTCCGGAGCTGCATTTTTCACAGGTTCCGGGGTTTTGTTACCCTCGTCGAAAGCCTTCTGGTCAAACATCAGTTTACTCCCTTTCGATGCGGAATCCTGACCGGCAGGCATCACCACCACTATCTCGCGGAGTAACACCGGGGTTTCAAACCCGTCTTCATCCACATATGCTATCTGACCTTCTATTCTTGTAATTCTTCCGCCCCCCACAGTGTTGAGGAAACGGACTGTATCTCCTATTTTTGCCATTGTTGTCTATTTTGATGGTTGAGGCTAAAGGTTATCTGCCGAGGGGGTCTGTATGCGAGCCTCAAACTCTTCGTCCACCTTTTTCTCCCGTGCCTCATATGCATCCACTATGCGCTGCACGAGAGGATGGCGCACAATGTCTTTCTTGCCATATTCTATTATGCCTATGCCCTCCACATCGCGCAAAATCCTCAGCGACTGAAGCAGACCGCTCTGCACACTTCTCGGCAGGTCGATCTGAGTGGCGTCGCCCGTGATTATCATGCGGCTGTTCACTCCAAGACGCGTCAGGAACATCTTCATCTGCTGGGTGGTGGTGTTCTGGGCTTCGTCGAGTATGATGACGGCATCGTTCAGGGTGCGCCCGCGCATGAAGGCGAGCGGTGCGATCTGGATCGTGCCGGCGTCCATGTATTCCTTCAGTTTAAGGGGTGGCAGCATATCCTCGAGAGCGTCGTATAGAGGACGGAGATAGGGGTCGATCTTGTCCTTCATGTCGCCGGGCAGGAAACCGAGTTTCTCGCCTGCTTCCACAGCGGGACGCGACAGGATTATACGCTTGCACGTCTTGTTTTTCAGGGCAGCCACGGCAAGGGCTATCGCTATGTAGGTTTTGCCTGTGCCTGCGGGTCCTAATGCGAATGTAAGGTCGTTTTTTGCAAAACTCCTCACCATTTTGCTCTGGTTGGCGTTGCGTGGGGCAATGGGGCGTCCGCTTTGTCCGAAAATTATCACACCCTCCGCATTGACAGGCTTAGGAGGCTCTCCCTTGATGACGTCGATAATTACATCCTCACCAAGCTTATTGTAGGTGGCGGCATATGCCTCCAGTTCCTTGATTTTCTTTTCAAATTCCGCAGTTTCCCCCTCCTCGCCTATCACCTTTATCACATTGCCGCGTGCAGCCATGCGCAATTTCGGGAAAAGATTGCGGATAAGATTGATATTATTGTTGTTGACACCGTAGAAAGTCTGCGGGTCAACCTTGTCGATTATTACTATTCTTTCGTTCATCAGTTTTTATGCAGATGCAAGATCAAATTATCCCACACTCCCTTCGAGTGTGATCTGGAGGAGTTTCTGTGCTTCAACTGCAAACTCCATCGGGAGTTTGTTCATAACCTCCTTGGCATATCCGTTCACAATGAGCGCCACCGCCTCTTCAGTGGGAATCCCCCTCTGCCTGCAATAGAAGAGCTGTGCCTCATTGATTTTGGAGGTGGTGGCTTCATGCTCCACAGTAGAGCCTGCGTTGCGCACATCGATATATGGGAAAGTATGCGCACCGCAGTTATTGCCCATAAGCAAGGAATCGCACTGGGTATAGTTTCGGCAGCCGTCGGCATCTTTGGCAATTCTCACCAATCCCCGGTAAGAATTCTGGCTTTTTCCGGCAGAGATTCCCTTGCTGACTATAGTGCTTCTGGAATTCTTGCCGATATGAATCATCTTCGTGCCGGTGTCAGCCTGCTGATAATTGTTGGTAACAGCCACAGAATAGAATTCTCCCACACTTTCGTCTCCCTTCAGTATGCAGGAAGGATATTTCCAGGTGATCGCAGAGCCCGTCTCCACCTGAGTCCAGGATATCTTCGAACGGTGTCCGCGGCACAGCCCGCGCTTTGTCACAAAGTTATAAATGCCGCCACGTCCCTCTTTGTCGCCTGCATACCAGTTCTGGACAGTGCTGTATTTCACCTCAGCCCTCTCTTCGCAAATTATCTCCACAATCGCAGCATGAAGCTGGTTTTCATCGCGCATTGGGGCTGTGCAACCCTCAAGATAGCTCACATATGCGTCATCGTCAGCTACGATGAGAGTACGCTCGAATTGTCCTGTGCCGGAAGCGTTGATTCGGAAATATGTGCTCAGTTCCATCGGACACCTCACACCCTTTGGGATATAGACAAAAGATCCGTCGGAGAAAACAGCGGAATTGAGAGCTGCATAAAAATTGTCGCGATAGCTCACCACTGTGCCGAGATATTTCTTCACAAGGTCGGGATAGTCTTTCACAGCTTCCGAGAAAGAGCAGAAAATCACTCCGAGCTCGGCGAGCTTTTCGCGGTGGGTGGTCTTCACGCTGACAGAGTCCATAACGGCATCCACAGCCACACCGGCAAGCTGTTTCTGCTCCTCAAGAGAGATTCCGAGTTTGTTGAAAGTCTTCACAAGCTCGGGGTCCACCTCGTCCATGCTTTTCTTCAGCTCCTTCTTCTTCGGTGCGGCATAGTAAGAAATAGCCTGGAAATCGATTTCCGGAATCTGCAGATGAGCCCACCTTGGCATCGGCAATGTAAGCCAGTGACGATAGGCTTTCAGACGGAATTCGAGAAGCCACTCCGGCTCCCCTTTCACGGCAGATATGAAACGGATCACGTCTTCGTTCAGACCGGGAGGCACTATTTCTGTATCGATATCACTGGTGAAACCGTATTTATAATCGGAATCCGTGGCTTTGCGCAGAAGTTCCTCATTCTCGGCAGCTCTTGCAGCCGAGACATCAGGGGTGTTGTCATAGCCGGAAACACCGGCTTTTATGTCATTATTACTATCTTTCATAATATATGAACAAACTATCGGCGGCAGAGATTTCTCCCAGCCCCAAATCGACTACAAAAATAATGAAATTCTGTCAATAAGACAAATCTACATCCGCCAGAACTTTTACCAAAGCTATCAACCCATCACGGAGAATAGCAGGTTCTGCTTCTTAAAAAATCACAATCTGAAAGACAACACAAACCGCTCCGTGGAATGAATAACATATTATAGAGGATTATTCTCGGAAATAGAAGATTTTTAGTAATAAGAAATCTTTAACGTAAACGTGTAGAAAACAGGGAGGGACGACTTTAACATCGTCCCTCCCTGATATAGACATCCATATCATGCATCAAGCAAGAATAGATGAACACGGTTGTTGTTAGCAGCTATCGTTTTTCTATTATTTACTGAGTGATAATTAGTCTTGGCAGATTTCCACTGAAATCCATCGTTACAGTATAGTGACCATCATATCCTTTGATATTGCCACCATTATACACCAAATCATCAGGAGCATTACCGTAATTATAGTCCCAATTGCCATTCATACGAATCTTCCACTCAGCCGACAAGTCAACTTCTGCAGTCCATGTAAGCAAATCATCAGAAGGTGTGAGCTGGATATCTTTTTCCCAGTCACCTCCAACTCCGATAAGACCAACACTTGTGATTTCAGTGAGAGAATAAGTAAGATTTGCAGTATCAGCCTTAACCCAGTAAAGACCTGTATTCGCAGGCTTGATATTATCGCCACCCACTGCAAGCATACCATCAGAGCCTCCGTAGTTAGGATTATCCCAGCTGGGACCACCCGTGCCCGGTCTGACATCATCTACAAACTTGACACCATCGCCTACTTCTATTTTCAATGTACCGAAATAACACTTCTGATCGTTATTCCAGACAAGCCACTGAGATTTGTACATATCCCAGCCATTGGCAGTGCCAGGGGAAAAGAGATAAGGCACATCAGCTGTTTTGTAGATATTATATTCCAGTGAAATCGCATTGAACTCAATGCAGTACGTTCCTGCGCCTGCAATCTTTCCTGCTTTACCATTCTCAACCAAAAGACCTGTAGGATTGGTATTTCCATCCTCTTCAGGACCAAGAACTGCGCTCCAATCCTCAGTGTCATTATCCATGGCTTCTGCAGGAGCAATCTTCCACCAGTTTTCACCCTGCTCCTCAGATACATTAAAATAGAAGCGGAAGATAGGATCATCCATTGGATCAGCAGAAGAATGATACATCTTATACTGTCCAGCCTCTGATGTTGAAAGTTTCCAGGAAGTGCAACCGCTCAGGAAATAATAAGCACTTGATATTGCAACGCCCTCATCCATGCAAATTACATCAGCTTTCCCGGATACAAGATATGTATTGGGGTTTCCAATCTGATACACACCACCGTCTTGATTGACGTAGCCAACCATACGGTAGTAAATCTCACGTTCTTTTCTCGCCCTACCAAACAAATCAACAATCACATTGTTGAGATCGAGAGTATTTACATAACCGGTGCCGTCGATAACATTAACATCCACCTCTTTGTAAGAAATGAATTCATCAGACTTGGAAATCTGAAGCACACCGCTCGGATAAGCACCTTTGGGGAAGGCCTCAGTTGTAGAGAATGTCACCACCGACACACCATTATCCGACAGTTTGTATTCATCAAGATCAATCGCTTTTGTCTCACCGGCTCCTGCAAACACACCACCAAGCGAGCAAGAGATTTGTGAATCCTCATAAATAGGGGGTTGAGGATTTGTCTGAACTGGAGCTATACCCGGAGCATCATCACAAGAGGAAATGCCCAGAGCCAAAGCTCCTAACAGAAATATGCTTAGTTTATTCATAATTATCAATCAATAATTTTAATGATTTATAAATGGGGAGAGCCTTGAAGAGTCGAAAGCTCTCCCATTTTAAATAAGCTTTAAATCACTGGGCAGGAGTAAGCATTACATAATAAATGCCATCGCTGAGAGTAAGAGTAATCTTACCTGTGAAATCCTCAGTAACTGTCAAATTCTTTCCATTTTCCGCAAGTGTTGTAGACTTATTTGGTTCTACAGCCACTGGCTCATCTTCACCAGGACCTCCAAGGTTGACATTTGCCCATGCGTCATCTGCCAACTTGAATTGAGTGCCGGCAGTAATTGTTATGTTGTCATACACCCATGTATCTTGTTCCGGACCCGTTACCAACTGCCATTGAGCTGCTTCGGAAGCACCGGGAACGAAGGGACCTCCGCCCCAATTGTTCATACCGCCACGCACCCATATATTCACGGGCACACCGCTTACCCAGATAGCAAGGTAGTCGGCAGAGATAGCGTCGTATGAAACAACATTAGAAAGGAATGTTGTATGGTCAGGATCCTGCGGAACAAATGCCTTAAGACGTACATAAACTTTCTGATACGGCAACGGGAGATCAGCCTCAGAGCGAACACCACTGAGATATTCAATAGCTGAAGCCACATCACTGTAAAGAGGATTAATCTGGGCACAGTTATAGAAACGTTGGCGAATCTCCTGATAATCTGTAAACTCAGGAGTGAGCGACATCTGAACCTGATATGCGGCGGCGGCGGCATATCCAAAGTCGGGCTGAGAGCAAGTAAGGTTAAGGTTTGACTTATTATTGCTTTCAGTTATCATGACAGGAGCGCTTTTCATCTGCGGTTCATTTAGGAATGAAGCAGTCTGAACTTTGTCGTATGTCTTGAGTACAGGGCTGTCATCCCAAGTCTCGGTGCAGGAAGAAAGCCCGAAAGCTATGGCACAAAACGCACCTAAAATATATTTAGCATTCATAAATATCATTTCTTGATTAGTTTAATAACCTGGATTCTGCTTGAAATCCGGCTGAGAGTTAAGCACAGAGTTAGGAATCGGGAACAATGCCATGTGACTGTTTACACGAGTGCCCTGTGCATCTTCTGTAGAACCCTTGAACTGCCAAACTTTCTGAGCTGGTCCAACATATACTCCATTACGAACAAGGTCAGTACGACGAATAGACTCATAATAGAATTCGCGGCCACGTTCGTCAAGAATGAGATCTTGTGTAAGCTCAGGAGTAGTGATCGGCGCTGCGCCACAACGTTCGCGGACATAGTTTACATATTGAACTGCATCTGCCACGTTTCCTACCTGACCTCTTACATTACATTCCGCATACATCAGGTACACATCAGCAAGACGAATAATCGGATAGTCGGTTGTTGCGAAATCTGTATTGATTGGAGAGAAACCGCTTGCATCGAGATCAAATGTACCGTCATTGGCAGCACTCTTCTTAAGACCTGTGAATTTTACTACAAGATTACCACCTACAGTATTCCAGTCGCCCGTATATCCCACGATATCATCTCGATAATCCTCATCCGGCACCATCTGGTTGGGATCATTTGGATTCGGGAAACCTCCCTTATATAGTCCGGTTTTCCACATAGAACGCCTCACGTCGTTAGACATTCCATAAAACAGTTCGGCAAGTTGACGGCGTCCACGGAAGCAACCCCATCCTGCTGATGTGCCATAAGCCTGGGTCGGAGTAAAATATGCACTTCCCGGCACTGAACTGTTTATAATGAATGTTGAGCCACCATAACTCTGAGTATAAGTGGCATCGTAAGCTATACCAAAAAGAATCTCGTTCTCAGCAGTATTTCCGCCACCCGGCATATACTCATTGTTATCACGACAGAAAAGATAAAGCCAGTTGTTTGCAAGGCCGGAACCCTGGAATCCACCACCCTGATGACGTGCAATAATATTCTTGCAGCGATCCTGGCAATCCTTCCAGCGCGCAGTGCCGGAATATACCTCTGCATTCAGATAAAGACGGGCAAGAAGAGCCTCTGCTCCGTCAAGACCTACGCGGCCATAAACCGGCTTATCGCTGATAAGCTTATTGTCTATGACGTCCTTAAGTTCTTTCTCAATAAAACTGAAACCTTCAGCACGAGAAATCTGCTTAGGCTTCTCTCCGATAGCAGCCTCTTCAGTAATAAAGGATGTCTGACCGAAGAAATCTATCATATTGAGATACGAATATGCGCGGAGAACACGTGCCTCTGCTCTCAGTTCCTGAACTTCTTCAGATGCATCGTTCGCAGTGTTTGCAAGGAACTGGTTACAAATAGCTATATGGCCAAGGAAACGATAATAAGCACCCGAGATAATCGAATTCTCCGCACCCCAGGTCATTGCTACAAGATCAGGAATACCAGCATCAGTCCACATAAAGAATATCTGATCGGCAGCATACTCATTAAGCATCACTGTGCATCGCAGATAAGCAGATGTTCCGGCATCAAGACCTGACACATATGAGCTTCCTGATCCATCAATACCGGAAACCGCGATACCTGAATAACACATCGCAATCGAATTGGCATTGAAATTTGGGTCGTTTGGATTTACCAAGTTAGGGTCGTTAGGCTCCAAGTCGAGATCTCCCACACAGGAACCAAGTCCAAGAGTCAAGGCAACACACCCAATTTTTATATATTTATTTATATTCATAATAGAATTCTGTTAGAATAATTATTTCCTTTTTTCAGGAATTAATAAGAGAAGACAAGTCCCACGGTCCATGTTGTGGCGCGAGGATAAATGTTACCGTCAACACCGGATGCAACTTCAGGATCGACGCCCTTATATTTTGTTATTACAAATGGGTTCTGAACGCCGGCAAACATACGGAATCTTACCTTATTGCTCAGCAGATCGTCGAAATTATAACCAAGTGTAATGTTGTCACAACGCAAATAAGAAGCATTGCGCACCCAATAATCCGAATAATTCTGGTTTGTCTGGAAATAGATATCACTTTCAAAAAGGTTGCCATATCCATTACGGAACACTCCATCTGTAGCCGTACCACCACGCAATGACGATGCATATACATAGTTGCCAAGCGAAGCACGCAGACTGAAACCGAAATCCCAATTCTTATAGCGGAAATTTGAGCCAAAAGTCATGGTGACCTTAGGAAGAGCCGATCGGTTAACCACACGGTCATTGCCATCTATGATACCGTCGCCATTCTGGTCGACGTAAGCACCCTCGATAGGTTTGCCTGCCTCATCATAAACCTGCTGATAAAGATAATATGAATAAAGTGGGTAACCTTCTTTCTGAATCTGACAGTCGCCACCTGTACCGCCGAAGCCGCCGCCAGTCTCAAACTGAAGACCATTAAGGTCAGTGATTTCATTGTGGTTCCAACCTACATTGTAGCTGAGTGTCCAGGTAAAATCGTCTGTAACCACCGGTTTGGCATTAATTGCGAACTCAATACCATAGTTACGCATTGAGCCGATATTCTGAGGAAGACGGTTCACTGTAGAAGAACCGGCAGGAACCTCAACTGTTGAAAGGAGGTCTTTAGTGTCGCGGCGATACAACTCAAGGCTACCGTTGATTCTATTGTTAAGGAAGCCATAGTCGATACCGATATTCCAAGTAGTGGTTGTTTCCCACTTGAGGTCAGGATTGATTCCGTTAGGGAAGAACGGTGTGAGCCATCCGCCCATGCCATTGGGATAATAAGAACCTGGCTGTGATATATTATATGTCGGGGTGTAGTTGTTGTAGCTACCTACATCTTGCTGACCGGTCTGACCCCATCCAAGACGAAGCTTAAGATCTGTGAGAGCCTCTACATTAGAAAGGAACGACTCTTCATTAAGCTTCCAGCCAAGGGCAACAGCAGGGAATACGCCCCAACGGTTGTCTTTAGAAAAACGGGATGTGGCATCACCACGAAGTGTAAACGTAAGGAGGTATCTGTTTTTAAGAGTGTAGTTGATACGTCCGTAGAAAGAAAGAAGCTGAAGATGGTTTTTCCAATGATAGTTACCCTCTTCATTAACAGGGTCTTTCTTAAATATATTTCCAACCTGTGATTCTGTTTCAGGGTTCCAGTTGATCATCAGTCCGTCGGGAGTAACAACGGGATTGAGAAGTCCGGGAGTAAGGGCAATACCCTGATCGGAATTTGCGCCCTGTGTATGGCCACGACCTGCAAAACGCTGCCATGAATAACCTGCAACTACATCAAGATTAGAATCGATCGATTCAAAGTCTTTTTTATAGTTGAGGTAAAACTCAAGAAGTGTATTGGACGTAAACTCATTATTTTTGCGACTCCATTCGCCACCATATTTATTATGATCTTTCCACGCCATATGTGAGTTGCCGTCAACTCTATAGTGGTCGTTTGAACTTGTCACATCATAACCGAGGTTAAGGTTGGCATGAAGTTCAGGAAGGAAATGGAATGAATAGTCAAGTTGAAGATTGCCGTTCGAACGCCATACCTCCGCCCAGTTATGAGTCTGTTCCAAAGAAGCAACCGGGTTATATGTGCCATCGTTCAAAAGTGCCACCTCCGAACCATTGTTGCTGTAGGGTTCAGTATACCCATTGAACAGATACTTATAATTGGAGAAAGCAGTTCCTCCAACAAAAGGCTGGTTGTCGCGCACAGGTGCCGTAGGGTTGAATGCCACAGCCTGCCAGATTGCATCAGTAGCTGCAAAATTACTCTTAATGTAATATCCTTTAGCGTTAGCATTAATGCTTAAATGATCATTGAGCAACTTAGGAGTAAGATTGAAACCAAAAGTGGCACGATCCATCGAAGAAGTCTTAAGAATACCATTTGAGTTGGTATAGGTGGCAGAGACACGATAAGGAAGAATTCCTGCAGTACCACCAACGCTCAAAGAGTAATCAGAGCTGATCGCTGTGCGATATATTTCATCCTGCCAGTCGGTATTATACGTTCCAAGACCCTGATAAGCAGCGCTCTCCACTCCAAAGCGGGGATCATTGGCGATGAAGTTGCGGAAACCGTCTGCATCAAGCACTTTCTGGGTCTTGCGAGCGTAATCCACATACATATTTGCAGAGAAGTTGATCTGCGGTCTACCCTTTGTTCCCTTCTTGGTAGTGACAATAATCACACCGTTTGATGCACGCGAACCATAGATGGCTGTCGCGGAAGCATCCTTAAGGATTGTCATGCTCTCAATATTCTCAGGAGCAATCATTGAAAGAGGGTTCTCCATACCAAGCACACCACCCGACGAGATAGGCACACCGTCAAGCACGATAAGAGGATTGGAGTTGGCAGAAAGAGATGCCTCACCACGAATACGGATATTGGCAGATCCGAATGGACCGCCAGATTTGGTTACAACCACACCTGGTGTCTGACCTACAAGCATATCCTGTACAGATGTAGCCATACCGGCTTCGACATCGTCCGGATTAATCACGGCTACTGAGCCGGTGGCATCAGATTTCTTCACGCTACCGTAACCGATAACAACAGTTTCTGCCAGCATTGTGGCGTTCTCCTTCATGGTCACCTTTAGCTCGGTCTGTCCGTTGACAGCCACCTCCAAAGGATCGTAACCTACATAGCTGATCACAAGTGTTGCATTCGGCTCTACATTGATGGTAAAGTTACCTTCAATGTCAGCCGAAGTACCGTTGGAGGTGCCCTTTTCCATTACGGTGGCACCAATCAGATCTTCTCCTAACTCATCGGCCACGTGTCCTGTGACAGTGATCTTCTGAGCTAAAGAGGGAAATGCAAGTGTCAACAGCACGGCCATTGTCACCCACAGTTTCCTGTTCAGATGAAAACAAAAGTTCTTCATGCAAGAATCAATTTAATATTATAATTTGGTTAAATAATCTCTATTCTATTGTCTTATCCCCATTTAGAGTATGGTTCCGGACTCTCCGGGGAGCAGATCTCAGTTAAGCAGCAAAACTATACCCATTTCTTCATGAGCCTAAATCCAAAGTCTGTAACCAGTCTTTTTCCAATGATTTATTCAGGTGCATATTCCGATTTTGAGTCTTTCATGAATGTGCTCTTGACAAAATCATCGCAAATGTAATGCAATATTTAGTTTTTTTGACCACCATTTAACCTTATTAACACTGTTAATTAACAATCTTAACAGTTAAATATAGTTAATAGAATTAGCAATCCGCCGATTTCCATTGTTGTGTCATCTCCAGGCTTTCCTCACCTTTCGCCTCACCGCCGCCACGTTGAAAACCATCAGCATAACAGTGATAACCATTCCGGATGCCGATCCGATCCACCATCCTCCCGTTTCGGCACCAAGTCCTTGCAAAGCAGAAATATAAGCAGTTCTAAGCACGAAACCGCATATCACGGCAAGAACACAAGCCGCAACAGACGCCCAGACCACAATGCCTATATATGGCTTCGCAACTTCGCCAGCCGGGCATCCGAGCATAAGCAACGAATGAATCTTGTCGCGGTTCTTTTCCATCAGAAGCGACATAGAAAGGAGCAGTATGAAAAAGGAGAGCAACGTTATCACAACTCCCACTGAGAGAATGATTCCCGTCACCACATTCAGAAGATATGAAGCAGAGCTGCCGCTCTTGTCGCCAGCCACCTCATAGTCATGGTCAGAAAGATAGTCGCCAATGGCCACGTCTCCCGGGCTGCTTACATCTATCACAAGCCTCGATGTGCCGACCTGCCTGCCGCTTCCCAGTTCGTGGTTTGTCTCCTCCATAAATTCCTGAGGCACAAGAATAGTGTTCAATCTGTTTGAAAAACCTGCTATATGACCTTTCAACTCACGGATTCTCCTGCCGTCGTCTGAACTGAGCACAAGCTTCAATGGAATTCCCCCTATCAGGTTTTCCGACATTTGGGGAAGTCCGGCAGAACCGGCGAATCCAAAATTATAGAGCGCAAGATAATCTTTCGGGATTATGACCGGCACCTCGTCACTTCCCGGTTTATAGTAGAATTCATTGGAATCCACATCAATAAAGCCGGAAGGAATCGACTCGAAAAACATCATCGTCGACATATTCTTTCCACCTTGTGCCACAGATGCCCATACCCGATAGTCGGTCGGCGTGAACCGTCCCACTTTTCTCACCCACGGCTGACGCTCCACATCCGCTATCTCTTCGGCTGAAAATTCCGATGCCGCAGAATCCCACGTTCCGGCACCGGTCACTTTCTTGTTGACCACAAGAAAATCCGTATTCATAAAGCTGTCGTCGTTCCAGAGTCCACGGGCATCCTGATAGAACTGAAGTCCCGCCACTATTATGGCAAGTCCGATAAAATTTGACAACACGAAACCGGCAATACGCGCCGGCGATGTATTCTTACGCAGCAACCGCGATATCAGATTCATCTCAAATGTCACAACTTAAGTTTAACATAGTCGTCGAGCAGCAATGGATTCCCGACAGAGGTGGATATTATGCCAGCACCCTGGCGTGACGCCTCTTCCATAATAATTTTTGCAGCCAGGCGGTTGTTTTCCTCATCAAGATGGCTTACAGGCTCATCGAGCAGAATGAAATCGAACGGCTGGCAAAGAGCGCGTATTATCCCCACCCTCTGCTGCTGGCCTATCGACATTTTCCCTACCGGATAATCGCGCCGGGAAGATATGCCGAGAGCATCCATCCAGACGTTAATTTCCTCAGCCGTTTTCCATCCGGTCAGTGAATTTTTCAGCTGAATATTCTGCAAGGCTGTAAGCTCCGGAAACAAGGAAAGTTCCTGCGGCAGATAAGCAAGATTGCGTCGGCGCAGTTCCTGCCATTTCTCCATGCCGAAACCCGCAACGTCGTCTTCATTAAACCACAGTCTTCCCCCATAGTCGGTGCGCGCTCCATATATATATGAGCACATGCTCGACTTTCCGCCTCCGCTTGCAGCCTCCACAAGATAGCGGCACCCGCGACGGAGGGTTAGGTCAGTTTTCCACACATCTGAAACCGGAATGCTTTCCGACGCAAACACGCGCGGAAGCATCCCGTCCATTCTTATGTTTTCAATCATTTCGACGACTTGATTACAGAGAGCAGTATATTCTCGTCTTTATCATAACCTTTGACCGAGATATTATATCGGAGGCTCTCGCCCTCGGGAGTCATGGTCAGAGATACGGATTTCAACGCCTTCTCAACTCCCTGCATCCGGGCACCGTCAAGACCGAATGCCACACCCATAGTAGCCCCTTTCATATTCGACGCCTCTTCAGCCACATTCAGGGCTCCGGTCATTGTCCCTTTCGACAATCTCAGGATTTTGCCGTCTTTCTGCACAGAGCCGAACTCCGACATCATGTTCATAAGCTCCACACTTGGTTTGCCATCAGTGGAAACTACAGCGTTGTATGCCATCCCGTTCTTATCCGAGCCACAAATTGCGGCACCTACAGTTCCATCGATTGTGCGGATTATCGACATATACTCGCCAAGCATATTGCCGCCAAGCGACCCGCTCATATCCTCGATCTTCTTTATGAATTCCTTTGGCAACGCCATGGCAAAAAACATAGACGCATCAGGACCGAGGGTCTTGACAAGGTCTACGTCTATCTTCTTGGCGGGGAAAAGATATTTCGCACGTTTACCTTTCGAATTATAGATGCCGGCTTCTATCACCGCCTCTCCTTTTCTAAGGTCGGCATAAAACTGGATCGAGCTCGGATCGTCAAACACCATGCCCATCGACATCATCACATACGGACTCGTGTCAAGTGTACGGCCCAACGAGCGCAAATTGCCCCAAACTTCCATATCGTGGGTCATATTCGCTATATTCTCTGAAAACTTATTGGAAAGGAAACTCTGTGATTCAGAGAGTTCGGAATAATTCTTAATGGCTTTCGGGTCAATGCTTCCCTTGACTGCCACCCACATCTGAGTGCCCAAAAGCGCCACATTGCCACACACCTTCACTCCGTCGTGATCCTCAAAGTGTTTGCCGGAATGTTCCGCGATAAAAGAAATGAACTTGTCGGTGTCTGTCACCATCGATGTAATAAACACATTGTAGGCGTCAGAGAACACCACAGCTGCGGACGGATCCACACCACTTTCACCGGAGAGCAAAACTTTCAGATTCTCCAGTTTATTATTGACTTCCCCTTTAGATTTCGACGCTATCCATTCCTCAAGGTCTTTCCCCGGTTTGATTTCCGTGCCGTCAATATCGCATCCCGCCTTTTCAAGCAGAGAGCGGATGTTAAGCCCACCTACAAATCCTGCCGAAGCAGGCACGGTGCCTATGATGTCAGAAATGTCGAGAGGCTCTTTCTTACACGAATTGAAGAGAGGCATCAAAGCAACAAGCAGGCATAACAATACAGCCTTTGCCGAAAATTTAAAATTGTGGAATCTTTTCATATGATTTTTTATTAATTTTCTACCGCATCGCATAGATATGCAAAATATATTCACATTTCGAGCTAATTAAAGAACAATGTGACTATGCAGGAAGCAAAGTTAGTGAAAAATTTTATCTTTCCACAAAATATTTTTTGTATGCTCATTAATAATAATTAACTTCGCACCAAATTATGAATCCGGCAGGCTCCGCAATCCCGGAAACCGGCATATCCGGAAACAGGATACGGCATACGCAAACGGAAAACAAATAAAAGCAGATATATGAACCAGATTTCACAACGCATTCAGGCACTGTCGCCATCGGCAACCCTGGCAATGTCGCAAAAGAGCGCAGAACTCAAGGCTCAGGGCGTAGACGTTATCAACATGTCGGTCGGAGAACCCGATTTCGATACTCCCGACTATATCAAGGAGGCTGCCAAGAAAGCCATCGACGACAATTTTTCCCGCTACACCCCGGTTGCAGGCTATCTTTCGCTTCGCAAGGCAATATGCGGGAAACTGAAACGTGAGAACAACATAGAATTCGCGCCTGAGCAGATTGTTGTGGGCAACGGAGCAAAGCAGGAACTCTGCAACGTGATTCTCGCCACAATCAATCCCGGCGACGAAGTCATTATTCCCGTTCCGGCGTGGGTGAGCTATGTGGAAATGGTGAAACTTGCCGAGGGCAAAACCGTGGAAGTGTATGCCGGAGTGGATCAGGATTTCAAGATCACTCCCGGGCAGCTTGAAAAAGCCATCACTCCCAAGACACGCATGATCATGCTCAACTCCCCCTCCAACCCTACGGGCAGCATCTACAGCAAGGAGGAGCTCAAAGGTCTTGCCGACGTTCTGGCAAAATATCCCGACATCATCATTCTTGCGGATGAAATCTACGAACACATCAATTTCGTGGGAGAAGTGCACAGCATTTCCGAATTTGAAAACGTACGCGACAGAGTGGTGATCATCAATGGCGTGTCGAAAGCTTATGCCATGACAGGATGGCGCATCGGCTATATGGCAGGACCTCTGCCCATAGCCAAGGCTGTAACCAAACTTCAGGGACAGTACACATCCGGAGCTTCCTCAATCGCACAGAAAGCAGCCGAAGCCGCATATGAGGGTCCGCAAGATGCTGTGAGGGAAATGCGCGAGGCGTTTGAACGCCGCCGCAATCTGATCGTGAAACTTGCCAAGGAGATTCCGGGCTGGACCATCAACGAGCCGCAGGGTGCATTCTATCTTTTCCCTGAGGTGAAAAGCTATGTAGGGAAGAAAGCCGGCGACAAGGAGATCACCTGCAGCGGCGACTACGTGATGTATCTTCTTGAAGAGGCACACGTGGCATGTGTGGACGGCGCTGCCTTCTGCGCACCGGGCTACATGCGCCTGAGCTATGCCACAAGCGATGAGAACATCATCGAGGCAATGCGCAGAATCAAGGAAGCATCAGCCAAACTCGTCTGATTCACGCTTATATACGAATTGCGACGTACAGCTTGACACGCAAAATCAAGAAAAATTTGCAAGGTTGAAATTTTATTCTTAACTTTGCATCGCAAAACCGGAAATCACGGAGCTTTCGGGCAAAAGCGATTCCGGTGAGCCGGGTGGATACCAGAGTGGCCAAATGGGGCAGACTGTAAATCTGCTGGTTTATACCTTCGGTGGTTCGAATCCATCTCCACCCACTTACGACATCAATTCAATTATTGCACATAACAACTACAAGGACGTATCCGTGAGGACTCGTCCTTTTCTTTTCAAATACTTTTTGTCCGGCACTACATTTTATGTAAAATATAACGATTTAACATATTATTTACATTTATTCATCCTTATTGGGTAAAATACTATTGACAACAGCATATAATTATTGTAATTTTGCACCGGAAATAAAAAAGACACTTACTGAAAGATATATCAATAAAATTATTATATATCCGTAAAGCAATATACATCAGCTTATTTTTCAGAAATCCTGACCGAATATTTTCAATATTAATTCAGTTCCTTCCTGACCGATAAAGTATAGCGCAAAGAATCAGATTTATTTCATCCGGATATAAAAGTATCATATCCATAACAATATTACAATTAATGCGCTTTAAGCGCCCTAACACCTAATTTAAATGAAGAAAGTATTCCTTTTTGGAGCTCTTACCGCCGGCATCCTGGCTTCTTGCTCCAACGACGACCAGCCGGAAACCGGCAACGTGAACAACGGCAAAGCCGGCTATCTCGCAGTCAATCTTGTGGCTCCCTCTTCTTCTGCCACACGTGCCACCGACGGTGGATTCGAAGACGGATCAGAAACAGAAGGTGCTGCTGACAACGGTCTTTTCCTCCTTTTCGATGCAGATGGCAATCAGGTCGGGAATCCCCAGAGTGTGTCACTCACTCCATGGAACGGCGCCGGCACACCCAATGTGGAAAACATATCAAGCTCAGTGCTTGTAGTCAACAACGAGACCGGCAAGAAAACAGCCACCCAGGTGCTTGCAATCCTTAACGCACCTTCAACTCTTTCCCTCAACGGAAAGAATCTCACTACAGTGCTTGGAGAAATAGGCTCATTCGGTCAGACCGGAAAAAGAAATTTCATAATGACCAACTCTGTCTACAATGTAGGAAACACAACAGTATGCTCAACTCCGATCTCCGGACACGTGGCATCGACCGAAACCGACGCAAAAAACAATCCGGTTGACATTTACGTGGAAAGAGTGGTTTCCAAAGTGAAGACAAACGTGCTCTCGAAAGAGAATGTGGAGTCGAGCGAAATAGTCATCGACGGTAAGAAAGTGACCGTGACTCCCGAAATCAAAGGCATCGAAGTTGCAAACATCGCCCAGACTTCCTACCTCTTCAAGAACATTGACGGAATCAACTGGACTTGGAACTGGAACGACGAGACCAACAAGCGCAGCTATTGGGCAAACACCCCTGATGAACCTGGCTATTCCAACCAGTCGTGGAGCGATATCAACAACACTTCGGCAGCTGAGGCACACGCATTCTATGTGCAGGAAAACACCAACCAGGGCAAACCTTCTTCTGTGCTCGTGACAGCACAACTCAAAGATACGAGTGGCAATCCTATCACAATCGCTAAGTTCGCAAGCCAGTACACCACAGTCGAAGGAGCGAAGGCCCTTCTTCTTAACGCCCTCAAAAACGCCGGTTTCAGAACCTTTACAGAAGGCGCTTCCTCTCATGGCACTATCGACGACCTCACCTTCACTGTCGCCAACAGCACCAACACTTGGGAGGTGAAAGGCTTAGTGGCTGACGGCAAATATGTGAAGATCGAAGGTGACGTTACCAAGGAGATCTCTCAGGATGATGTGAACAAATTCCTTGACCACAAGGCATACAGAGTAAAAATCTGGAAAGACGGAATGACTTACTACTACGTAGACATCAACCACTTCGGCACCGATGAAAACGGAGACGCACTCAAAGGAATCGTGCGCAACCACATCTACGACCTCAAGCTCAACAGCCTGAAAGGTATCGGCATACCGGTGTTCAACCCCGAGCAGCCTATCATTCCCAGCAAACCCGGCGACGACGAATACTTCTACCTCGCTGCACGCATCAACATCCTCAAATGGAAAGTTGTCAGCCAGGACGTAGACTTCAACAACTGAGAATAAACATTCAGGAGAACCGGACTATACTCTCCTTGCTCTCCTCGACCTCTCCTTGACAAATAACCTTTACTTCAACAGGGGCGGCAGCGCTGACAAATCGCCGCCGTCCCTGTTTTCTAAAAAACAATCCTATAACCCAAACCCGAACCTGACTTATGACTTTGACTAAAATAATGTTCTCAGCCGCCGCCTCGATCATGCTCGCGTCTTGCGGACTGATTAAAGACGATGTAGAGCCATGCTCGGTGACGCAGCGGCTCTCCTTCACATATGAATACAATATGCTCTACAAGGACCTGTTCAGGTCGACAGTCAGCTCTCTACATCTTTATGCTTTCGACTCCGAAGGCATTCTGAGATGGCAAAAAGCCGACGCCGGAGAACATCTCTCGGAATACGGGTATGACATTGACCTCAACGAATGTCCGGAAGGGGTCTACACCTTTATTGTGTGGGGAGGAAAACATGACGGCATTCCGACCACAAGCCATTTCAAACTCCCCGACCTGATTCCCGGAGTATCAACAATTACCGACCTCAACTGCAGAATGCACCGTGAAGACTATGACGGAACAATCGGGATGCAGAACAAGGACCTAAGTCCCCTCTACTACGGCAAACTTGACAACGTGGAGATATTCTCCGCTGAAAATGCCGACAGGCATATCAGCCAACGGTATAAAATCGACCTGATGAAAGACACCAACCTCATAACCGTTGTGCTTGAAAACGAAGACGGCACACTCGCCGACATAAACGAATACAGACTTTCCACAATGGAAAGCAACGGGCTGATGGACCATAACAACACTCTTCTTGACGACAGAGACATCCTTTTTCTCCCCTGGCATAAAAAAATAGAGACCCCGGAGCCCGGAGGTCCAAACTACAAGCCCGGAATGAAAGAGATGCAGGCAAGAATGACCACCGGACGCCTTGTGACCGACCGCAAGACATGGCTGACCGTTGTGGACAAAGACGGCAGACAGGTGGTGAGAATGCCATTCTCCGAAATTGCCCTCATGATCAAAGACTACTACATGAAACACATGTCTGACCAGGAATTTCTTGACCGCCAGGACAGCTACGAAGTGCGCATTCCCATCAACAAAAACGGGGAATGGGCAGGAAACACCATCTACATAAATTCCTGGAAAGTGGTGATCGACAACATTGACTTCGAATAAGCGGCACCCACCCTGCTTTATTACAAACCGACAAGCGAACTCAATCATGATAAAATATATATTCTTACTAATCCTTTCAGCCTCTATCCTGACAGCCTGCGACAGCGACAAAGAGCCTGCCGCCGCACCGCTTGCCACGATATCATTAAGAATCGATCCGGGCGGCGACTTCATCAAAGGTGTCAGGAAACAAAAAGGAGCCACTGGCAGCGAAGCTGTGCCTCGGCTCGAAGATGGCGATGAGACCGGAACTGCCAATGAAAACTACATCGACCCTGAATCGCTGACTATCTCTATATATTCGGAAGATGGCAGAAAGTTAGGCAACTCCGGTATGCTGTCTGTGACGAGATCAGAGGAAGAGGGAAAGGTTTTCTACGACTATCTCGGCATGATGCCGGAAGCCGCCCTCGGAGAAACCGGCAACGGCAAGAAACTGAAAATAATGGTGTTTGCGAACCACGATGATATCAAACCGGGAAACGGCACTTTCTCCATCGGCAACGAATCATTTACAATCCCGATGTGGGGAGTGAAGACCATAACAGCCGTAAACAGCTCCGGCACAAGAAATATCGACGCAGGACTCATAACCATGCTACGGTCTGTTGCAAAAGTTGGCATTTATGTCAGTCCGGAAATATCTGAAAATTTCCAGATCAATTCAATCTCAGTGAGAAACGCCAATCTCACGGGAAACATTCTTCCCGGCAGATGGAGCAGTGTTTCTTCAACCCTCGATCTCGACTATAAGTCAGGAGTTATCAATCCTTGCGTGACAGAAGGATACAAATCGTTTATCATGACCCAAATAAACGATTACGAATTCTTTGTGGCTGAAGAGCAATATTCTGCAAAGAATGAGACTCTCTCCATAACCGTCAGCTACACCCACAACGGGAAAGAGAAAAGCGGAGAAATCCTTCTTGTTAACTACAAGAACGGGAAACCGACAGACGTAAAACTTGATGCGGTCAGAAACCACTTTTTCAAGTTCACCATCACCGGAGCCAAAGAAGACGAAATCGAGATAGATTTCAAATTCCATACCTGGATTAAAGACTGGATCGACGGAGACCAGGGTGTGCTTGAAGAAGACTGACATCAGAAATTACAATAAAATAGACCAACCTTTCCAAGACACTTTATGACAATACTCAGATTTAAAAAGACATATGCGGCTGCTGTTGCCTCGCTCCTTGTTCTCGCAGGATGCTCTGACGACTTCAGCACAGATACCGCCCCTCCAGATGCAGGATCCCTTTCCGGTCATTATTTTGTGCTTGGAGGAGGAAACGCCACAAGGGCAACGGTTGAGAACGACCATCTCACAATCTTCAACGGAGGTGAGATCGTAGGGGCGTTCGCAATCGACGCCTCCGGGAATCCGATTCCCGGAGAGCCTCAGAACGTGGCTTACACGGTGAAAGAAATTGACAACCATATAGAGGGGAAGACCTGCCGTGTGCTTGCCCCTGCCGATGAAAGCCGGGCTCTCAAAAAAATAAAAGGAAGAAAGTATCTCTTCTATTCCCCCTACAAACAGGGAATGACCGCCGACGAAATCAAGAACCGTGACCACACGGTAAAGACCATGCAAGACCATTATGCACCCGCCGACGGCGACTATCCCTACGGTGCCGGTTATTTCACAAGCGACTTCATGTGGGCAAATGCCACCGGAGAGGAAAACTACTGCCATGTGGAATTTCTTCACGCCATGGCAAATATCGTAGTGGTCACCGACGGCAAAGACTACGACAACCGATATGGCATGACAGTGCTCAATCAGCCTCTCACTGCCAAAGGAATGAACCTTACGGTTTTATCAGAGCAGGATATGACGTATGAAGTCACCGACTACTATGGAGACATAAAAGCATATTTCGCACCCTACTCCACCAACAACGAGCGCTACCGTGCCTGCGTGCCTGCCAACAGGACTGTGAAGTCGGGCACACAGCTTTTCAAGATGAGAAACAACAAGGGAGAGGAGAAAACATTCTCTCTAAAGAAAGACCTCATGCTCGAACCGGGCAAGAATTATATATTCACCCTTGTGGAGAAAAAAGCGCCTCAGCCGGAAATCAGCGATGACGACTCTTGGGTGCTCGACGTAATAGATCCCGAGACGGGGCGTCCAGTGGGCTTGCTCTGCCGCGAATATCTCCGTTTCCAGCCCTCAGACGAGAACGACATACCCACCACCCCCTCCCACGAGCTTCACGGCGGGAAACCCACTGTGAATTCACAGGCATGGGTGTTCTATAACTATCAGGACGGCAAAGAGATTCCGGAACTCGGCGAAGGACAAGTGATGCGCATGCTTTTCGACCTGCGGATAAATATACCGAACCATACGGACGACAAACCGTCGAATGAAACTGAGTCAAGCAACGATATTTTCGGAGGTTTTGCATGGCCCGCGCCACACGTATTCTACGGAGAATGGGCAAATAAGGGATTCGGACTTTATCTTGCCGACCATAGCTATACATGGCATAAAAACCCTGCTACAAACCATGGTGAATCATATGAAAAGCGTGGCGAATTCTATATGCATGGCGCACGCGTGGTCTGGGACGGAGTCAACAACAAAATCAAAGATTTCGTGATGCCCGGAGAAGAAAACAGCGCTACCGATGAAAACGCCGAGAAATATGCACATATAGCAATCCCTACAAAAGGGAAACCATTTGTGTCGTTCAAACCAATAAACACAGACGGTATAACAGACGCTGACGGTGCCAAAGTGGGCGTTACTCTCCCCCACTGCCTGATAGACTCCCGTCTCGACGAGAACAAGAAAGTGACACGCCATGCATATCCCCTCGTTAAAATAGGGTTCAATCTCTTCTGGATGAGCAAGTCGTTCAGAGGAAAGACACTTATCGACGGCACTCCGCTCAGATGCTACAATATAATCAACGAACCGGGCAAAAGTGATGTGCATAGCGACATCAAGGGTGACTGGGACAGACCGGTTCCACAACCCGGCATATTATACCCGATCCTAAATAATGGAGGTGTATGGATCGACCCCTATACATCCGGACAAGGGAATCTCGAAGAGCTTGACCATAAATACGAATTGCCCCTTCTTTATAACCATAAAGCATTCTACGACGACAAAATTCTCCCGAAAGCAATAGAAACCGGCGCAGTCTACGACAGACCATCAGATCCTGAATATCATCTGATGCATGATTATCTTGCATATATGTCGGTGGTGAAAATGATGTCAAATTCCATTCAGACCCGATATTTTGACACACCAATGGAAGATAATACTGAATCGTTTTTGAAAGGGAAATATATGTATCATGGACAAGGCGGTTCTCCCAACGTGTATCCGGGGAATGTATCCGGATTCAATATCAAGGCATTCGGATGGAGAACGTTCGGTTCAGAACCGGGATGGCTGTCAATGGGATCCGGAGGCGGTTTCTGGATTTATCGTAAAAATCTGGAGCAAGGACCTTCAATTCCTCTTTATCATGCTTACGACGCATGGGGGATTGATAAAGACGACGATAAAGCGTTTGCTTGGAACAACAAGGACTATACGCCCGGCGGCACGAACTCATGGATAACAGATGGCTACAGCCTTACACAAAGGGAATACTACCGCGATGTGACTTTCACACAGGTTAGATTCGTGATGCGCTATCTGAATCCTACAGCTGGCAATCGCAATATGCCAACGAGATCCTCATACGGTCCGGAAAGCGAGACAGGGACAAGAAACGTCTATGTAGACATACACTGATATATACTTAAATACTGAAAACTACTATATATCGACAGAAACACAAGACCGCAAAATGCAAAGGCATTCCGCGGTCTTGTGTTCTTTAATATATCAGTGTCCCAACACCGTCAGATTGAAAGGCGGCGCAGGGTGGAGATCAGTTCGCGGTTGATCGGTTTGTCGTTCTTGATCGCCTTTGTGAAGGGCACATACACGATCTCGTCGTTCTTGATGCCGATCATCACGTTGCGCTGGTCGTCGAGGAGTGCGTCGACGGCAGCCGCGCCCATTCGCGAGGCGAGGATGCGGTCGTAGGCTGTGGGCGATCCGCCGCGCTGCAGGTGGCCGAGAATGGTGACGCGCACATCATAGTCGGGATATTCCTTCTTGACCCTTTCGGCAAGACCCATGGCGCCACCGGTGGAGGGGCTTTCTGCCACGAGCACTATCGAAGAGTTCTTTGATTTTCTGAAACCGTTGGCAATCAGTTCGTCGAGCTGGTCCACCTGGGTCGAGATTTCCGGAATGATCGCAGCCTCGGCACCAGAAGCGATAGCACCGTTGAGAGCGAGGAATCCTGCGTCTCGCCCCATCACCTCGATAAAGAACAAACGCTCGTGGCTGGTGGCTGTGTCGCGGATTTTGTCAACGCAGTCCATGATTGTGTTGAGCGCGGTGTCATATCCTATAGTGGAGTCTGTGCCGTAAAGGTCATTGTCGATAGTTCCGGGGAGTCCTACAATCTGAAACGAGAACTCATTTGCAAAAATGCGCGCGCCGGTGAGCGAGCCGTCACCGCCGATCACCACGAGAGCATCGATGCCGTGACGCTGCAGCACGTCGTAGGCGCACTGGCGTCCTTCGGGAGTCTGGAACTCCTTGCAGCGGGCGGTCTTCAGGATCGTGCCACCGCGCTGAATGATGTTCGACACATTCTGGGTGGAGAACTCCTCGATTTCATCAGTAGATCAGACCTCTGTAGCCTCTCTTGATACCAAACACCTTGAAGCCGGCATATATAGCCGCACGGGTCACGGCGCGGATAGCGGCGTTCATGCCCGGGGCGTCACCGCCCGAGGTGAGAATTCCAATAGCTCTTTGTTTTGCCATAGCATTTATAATTTATTGTTGTTGTGTCATACTCGCATCGTTCCGACAGTTCTCCGTATGGGCGGCGAGGGAATCCGCCGGCTGCGTTTTTATGCACAAAGGTAATATTTTGTCGGCTAAGTGACAAAAAAATATTAATTTTGCACCATAATTATTCTTAGAGGAATTTATGGATAATATAAAAAACATAATCTTCGATCTGGGCGGAGTGGTGATCGACCTCAACAGAGAGGCTGCTGCCCACGCACTCCAGTCGCTGGGAATCCAGGATGCTCCGGTGCTTCTCGGACAGTATGAACAGAAAGGTCCGTTCCTGCTTCTTGAGACAGGCAGGATAGCCGATTCCGAATTCTACGACTGTCTTCTGCCGATGTGCAGCGCCGGCACAACCTGCGCCGACATCCAGGACGCCTTCGAGAGATTTCTCGTAGGGCTGCCGGTGGCTCGTCTTGAAATGATCAGGAAACTGCGCGCCAAAGGATTCAAGGTGTTTGTAGTGTCGAACACCAACCCCGTGATGTTCAACCACTGGATCGACATCGCGTTCCGCCAGGAAGGTATGAACATCTGCGACTATTTCGACGGAATCGTAACATCATATCAAGAACGTGTGTGCAAACCCGATCCCCGCATTTTCAGCAATATCCTGAAAAGATATGGTCTGAAAGCGGAAGAGACTCTTCTTCTCGACGATTCGGACGCGAACTGCCAGAGTGCCGGGAATCTCGGCATAAAGACCATAACCGTTAAAAAGACCGGTCCGGACACCATGCTCGGAATCGGGGAGAGACTTCTGGAGGAAGGACCTGCGCTGTGAAAGGGAAAGCTGCAGCCATAGGCACTTTCGACGGAGTGCATCTCGGACATGTGGCGGTGCTTGACTGCCTGAGAGAGAAGGCGGAGGAAAACGGGCTCGACCCTGTGGCGATCACCTTCGACCGTCATCCCCTGTCGCTAATAGCTCCTGAAAGGGCACCGATGGCTATCACCACCATCGACAGAAAAAAGGATCTTATATCGAAGACCGGAGTGAAACCGTTGGTGATTCCGTTTGATGAGAACCTCAGGGCTACCACCGCGTGCGAATGGATGAGGATGCTCCACGACCGTATGGACGTGAGGTTCATTGTGGTGGGATATGACAACACTTTCGGGAGCGACGGCATAAACTATTCCATAGCCGACTACAAAATAATAGGCGAAGAGACCGGCATAGCCGTTGAAGAGGCGCCTGTTGTGGCGGGGATATCGTCGTCGGCTGTGAGGAAAGCCATTTCATCCGGCAATATCGGCAATGCCGCGGAAATGCTGGGCAGGGATTTCTCGCTTCCCGGTTTCGTGGTGGAGGGTAACAGACTCGGACGTACCATAGGGTTTCCGACGGCAAACGTGATGCCCGAGGCAGGGATAATCGTTCCGGGCAACGGAGTATATGCCGCGATCGCCACGCTGCCCGACGGAAGCCGCCGCAACGCAGTGGTCAATATCGGAGTGCGCCCTACCGTGAGACGAGGCAACAATCTCACAGTGGAGGCACACGTTATTGACTGGAAAGGCGACCTCTACGGAAGTGCCATCCGACTTGCGTTCCACACAAGGATCCGCGACGAAATAAAATTCAACTCTATCGAGACATTGAGGCAACAAATAAAAAAAGACGTGGCAGAAGCCCAACTTTTTCTCCGGGATATTACAAAACCTGCGAAATAATGGTTATATTTGCAGATGAGTTCCGCTTATGTGTGGCAACTGAAGGGGAACCAGCATCCTACATAACCAACAAATCAAAATCGATGCTATGAACGATATCGAGATAATAAATTTCGCCACGACCCCGAGTCTCGTAAGCAGATACATGAGGGAATTGCGCGATGTGGAAATCCAGAACGACCCGATGCGGTTCAGAGAGAATCTGAAGCGCATTGGAGAGATAATGGCTTATGAAATCTCAAAACGTCTGAACTACACTCAAGACAAGGTGCAGACCCCGCTGGGATTTGCAATGTGTCATGAAACAACCGACAAGATAGTGCTCGGCACCATTCTGCGCGCCGGTCTCCCTTTCCATCAGGGATTTCTGGACTACTTCGACACAGCTGAAAACGCCTTTGTGAGCGCCTATCGCCGATATAAGGAGAAGGGAGACCAGTTCGACGTGCTCGTGGAATACATGGCATCCCCGTCGATCGAGGGTAAGACACTGATTCTTATCGACCCCATGCTCGCCACAGGAAGCTCTATGGAACTCGGATATCGCGCGCTCCTGAAGAAAGGGAAGCCTGCAAGGGTGCACGTGGCTTCCGTTATAGCATCGCGCCAAGCAATGGAATATCTCTGCGAGGTGCTCCCGGCTGGAATCACCACCATCTGGACCGCGGCAATCGATCCCGACATCAATTCCCATAGTTATATTGTGCCGGGTCTCGGCGATGCCGGCGATCTCGCATTCGGTGTAAAAGACGACGAATGACTTTAAGGAACATCGACATAGTTGATTTCAAGAACATAGCATCAGCCACTCTGGAGTTTTCTCCCGGGGTGAACTGTCTGTTGGGCATGAACGGCATGGGGAAAAGCAATCTCCTTGAAGCCATACACATACTGAGCATGGCAAAACCTATGAGCGCCATTCCCGACAATGCGCTTGTGAGGCATGGATCTGAGATGTTTCTCGTGAAGGGGGAATTCATCTCAGAGACGGATTCAAGCGACACAATCGCCTGCGGCTACGCCAAGGGAAAGGGGAAAAGCCTGAAGAGAAACGGAAAGGAATACAGGCGTATTTCCGAACATATCGGGCGCTATCCAATAGTGACGGTCACTCCCGGCGACTCACAGCTCGTGAGCGGGCCCGGTGAGGAACGGCGCAAACTCATGGACATGGTGATCTCGCAGGCAAGACCCGACTATCTCTCACATCTTATTCGCTACACCCGCTCTCTTGAAAGCCGCAACAGAATGCTCAGAGCGGGAGTGCGCGACGCGCTCCTTTTCGAGAGCGTGGAATCAGGCATGGAGGAAAGCGCGGCAATGATCCACGAGGCGAGACGTGAGTGGGTGGAGCAGCTTGCCCCGAAAGTGGAGGAATGCTACGCCCGTCTTGCCGACGAACGGGAAAAAACCGCCATATCCTACCGCTCTCAGATGGACGGCAAACCGCTCCGCGAACTTCTCGACGAACGCCGCCAGAAAGACACCGTGCTCGGGTTTACATCAGCCGGACCACACAGAGACGACATCGAGGCTTCGCTCGACGGCTACAGCCTTCGCAGGCTCGGAAGCCAAGGACAGGTGAAAACGTTCACCGTGGCCCTCAGGCTCGCAATCTTCGATTATCTCAAGAATGCAAGTGGAATCACTCCGCTCTTGCTTCTTGACGATATTTTCGACAAACTCGATTCCCATAGGGTTGAGAAGATAATGCATGAGGTGACGGCATCCGGCACATTCGGTCAGATTTTCATAACCGACACAAACCGGAAACATCTCGACGACATCATCGCGGGGATGGAAGGTCCAAGATCACTTATCAACGTTGAAAACGGGGCATTCTCCCCTATCGACATATCTTGAAAGGATGGAAAGAAAAGAAGCACAGAGCATTGGCGACGTTTTGAGGATGGCTTTCCAGGAAAACTGCATGCAAGAACGCCTCGATGAGCGCAAGGCGATAAACGTCTGGCCCGAGATAGTGGGCAGACAGCTTGCCGAGCAATGCCTAAGGCCGACTGTGAGCGGAGGAATCATGACAATAGGAGTGAAAAACGCTGCCTTACGACATGAACTTACCATGAGCCGCACCCGCCTCATTTCGGCGGTGAACCGCTTTCTCGGCAAAGAAGTGATCAGCGGCATGAGGTTCACTTCTGCATAAACTCCTCTTCCCAAACATTTTACAGAGATAAACCATAACTTAAATCAAGGAAAAATGGATCCTCATAAAATCCCTGACATATCATTATTCAAAGACTCCACTCCGGTGCAGATTCGTTTCAACGACGTAGATGTGCTCGGGCACGTGAACAATACTGTCTATTTTGCATTTTATGATACAGGGAAGGCCCACTACTTCAAATCGGTAGGAAGCAAGCCCGTAGACTGGAAACATGTAGACACGGTGATTGCCAACGTGGACTGCGCTTTCCTCGCTCCCGTGTTCTTCGGAGAGGAAATCGAGGTGCTCACCGCCTGCATGTCGATACATGAGAAAAGCTTCCGTATTATCCAGCTGATCAGAGAAAAAAACTCAGGAGAAATAAAATCGGCATGCGAGACTGTGATGGTGTGTTTCAATCCTGAAACCGGGATGACATGCCCCGTGGACGAAGAATGGGAAAACAATCTCATGAAATTCGAGGGAAGAGATCTCTCGTCACCCAAATAAACTGAAATGGAAAACAACGAAAAAACTTCTCTCTCCGCAAGGCTTCACGACATTCTCGAAAAAGAAGCCGCAGCGATAAAGGCGATTCCGATCACCGACGGCTACAGCAAAGCCGTCGACCTCATCGTGGACCGCATCAACAGGAAAGGAGGTAAACTCGTGACGTCGGGAATGGGTAAAGCCGGACAGATCGCCATGAACATAGCCACAACTTTCTGCTCCACAGGGACACCGTCTGTTTTCCTTCATCCTTCGGAGGCTCAGCACGGAGATCTCGGCATTCTTCAGAAAAACGACGTTCTGCTTCTGCTCAGCAATTCGGGCAAGACACGCGAGATTCTCGAACTTATTGAGCTTGCAAAGGTGCTTTATCCCGACATTCCGTTCATTGTAATAACCGGAGATGCAGGAAGCCCCCTTGCCCAAGCAGCCGACATAGCACTCCACACAGGAGGCTCACCCGAGGTATGCCCGCTCGGCATGACTCCCACCACCTCCACCACAATGATGACCGTTATGGGCGACCTCCTCGTGGTGGCTACAATGGAAGCCATCGGATTCACTGTGGAAGACTATGCAAAACGCCACCACGGAGGATATCTCGGACACAAGTCGAAACTTGCATCCGGTTATTCGCCCGATAATCTATAAACCGAATTAATGCATTTCTCAATATGACTCCCGTACAAATCCCCTTGATGCTTGAGAAGTATGACCCCTCCTCTATGGAGCTGAACATACTTAAAGAGGCTCTTGAATGCCGTAAGGCTGCCGAAACTTTCATCTCCGAAGAGAGATACATGGACGCCATGGAACGCATCGTGGCTGCCATGAAGACACTGCGCGAATTTCCCGACTATGAAGACATGGAATTCAGGGCTATACTTGTGGCTCTGCTTTTCGACCTCTCGGAAATACACTTCGCGCTCAAAAACTACAAGCAAAGTGAAAAGGAACTCGACACTCTCTTCAAGGTGCTCGACGTGCTCGTGAAGCATGACGAGACGAGATTCGGGAAATTCCACATTCTCGCCATGGAGCTCTCCACAAGAATTCTGCGTTCACGAAAAAAGGCTCTCGACCTTCTTGTGAAGCAACAGATTAATGCCGGTGCTCTTTATGAGAAAGTGAACGCGGGAGTCGTGGCAGCAACCGACAAACTCGTGGACTCCCTCAGAAACGTGGGACAGCTGCTGGCATCAACCGGCGACCTGAAAGCCTCGCTGAAATTCTATTCCGAAGCTATAAAATATTCAAAGAAGCGCACCGGAAGAGTGACCCGCAAAGAGATAAAGATGACCCTTGAAATGGCGGAAATCATGATGCGCATACGTTCGATGCGTCCACGTGCCAAACGTCTGCTCAATGCCATCCTTCCCCATGCAATCGCCCAGGAAACCATTGAGCTGGAACGCGACATAATGGCGCTCATCTCCGCTATCGATGCAGACGTGGAACATGAACCCTCGTGGAAAACGTTTATCCACAAAATCTCGACTGCCGCCAAATCAAAACTGAAAAAAACTGAGAAAAAGGCAGAGAAATAAACATTCGTAACCGAACTTTCCGAACAAATAAAACAAACAGATATGTCGACGATACTGAACACCAACGGCACGTCAGTACAGGTGCCTGTGCTCAACAAGAAAGTGGCAGGAAAATTCTATGTGATAACAGCCGACTGGAACAGCAAGATCACATATGCGCTCCGCGACGCGGCTGCAGGTGTGCTCCGACGAGCCGGAGTGGAAAAAGACAAGATAATACAGCTCTCTGTGCCCGGCACCGTAGAGCTTGTGAATGCCGCTGCTCTTGCCTTGAAAACCGGCAAATCACCTTCCGCATCCTGTTCTGCCGATGCCACTGAAGGCGTCATAGTGATCGGGTGCGTGATACGTGGCGACACCCCCCATTTCGATTATGTATGCCAGGTGGCTGCGCAAGGCGTGGCTGAACTTAACGCCAAGGGCGATGCTCCGGTCATTTTCGGTGTGCTGACAGTCAACAAGGAGCAGGAGGCGATCGATCGTGCCGGCGGCTACCTCGGCAACAAAGGCGCTGAGGCAGCAGTAGCTGCGATAGAAATGGCAAATCTTCACGCCACAATAGAATAAATCGCTATATTACTTCTTTTTATAACCCATCATGCAGACCTTCGGAAGCAGAAACCGGAGGTCTGCAATTTTTATTCACAATTTAACATTTATAGACTAATATTTACATAATATTCTGCGTTTTATTACCGAAAGCGAGAGAAAACCGCATTTCAAACTGATCCGCAACAAACTTGATTCGGAGGGAAGAGTCCTCCGGACAAAACAAAATATTAACCTGACATTAATCCTGTATTTACTAAGATGTATTACAATTTTTCTGCATCCATCTGTCCCGCATCTGATGTGTCGGGAATAAGAAACGATAATTTCAATATGGACAACATATCGACCAACCCCGATATGTTCAATTCTGAAATTACAGAAAACTTTTTTTCATGACTTAGATATGTTTTAGGGCCTTAAATCGTACCGCTACAATGAAAAACATAATTGTCTAAATTTTGGGTTATATACATTAGTAATTTCTATCAGCTGCCGAAGATACGGAAGCCGGAGCCGTCCGTAAGCGTCTCTCCTTTTTGCTAAAGAACGGCTCCGGAATCGAAGGCAGGGAAAAACCGTCCACCGTGAGGTGAGCGGTTTTTTTTATTTTGCAGAATTTGAATAATTTCATTAATTTTGTAACTAAGTAGTAAGGA
>JAAGKN010000151.1_pt1 | contig 55518 bp, 46 predicted proteins | sample 6206371 | NCBI WGS metagenome assembly JAAGKN01 (sample SAMN11533720, study PRJNA540317) | gut metagenome | isolation source: fecal pellets from male and female animal of same cohort | host: Peromyscus leucopus | place: USA:CA | collected 2017
CGCGGATAGCCTTGAGGGTCTGAGCGTTGTCGGCACCCATAGCCACCTGAGCAACGTAGACGTAGCCGTAGGTTGTGGCGATCAGGCCGAGGTCTTTCTTGCGGATACGCTTGCCGGCAGCGGCAAACTTGGCGATAGCGCCGATAGGAGTAGCCTTTGATGACTGGCCGCCGGTGTTGGAGTAAACCTCAGTGTCGAGCACGAGGATGTTGACGTTCTTGCCGGAAGCGATCACGTGGTCGAGACCGCCGAAGCCGATGTCGTAGCTTGCGCCGTCACCACCGATGATCCACTGGCTGCGCTTCGTCATATAGTGCTTGAGGTTGTAGGCCTGCTTGCAAAGGTCGCAGTTGGCGGCGTTGCCCTTGGCGAGTTCAGCCCACTTTTCGCCGGCTTCGCGCGACTTGGTGTCGTCGTCTTCAGCTTCAAGCCAAGCGGCTGCGGCGGCCTTCACTTCGGGAGTGCAGCAATCGCAAGCCTGCGATTTCTGAGCGAGGTCTTTGAGGCGGTCGCGCATCTTTTCGTAGGCGATACGCATGCCGAGACCGAACTCGCAGAAGTCCTCGAAGAGGGAGTTAGCCCATGCGGGACCGTGGCCTTCCTCATTGGTGCAATAAGGAGTGGAGGGAACGGAGCCGGAATAGATTGAAGAGCAACCGGTAGCGTTGGCCACGATCTCGTGGTCGCCGAAGAGCTGGGTGATGAGCTTGACGTAAGGAGTCTCGCCGCAACCGGAGCAAGCGCCGGAGAACTCAAACATGGGAGTGGCGAACTGGCTGTTCTTGACGTTGAGTTTGATGTCTACGAGGTTCTGCTTGGAAGTGACGTCGTTGGCGCAGTATTCCCAGTTCTTGTCTTCTGCGAGCTGCGTGTCGAGGGGCTTCATTGAGAGAGCCTTCACGCCCTTCTTGCCGGGGCAGACGTCAACACAGTTGCCGCAGCCGAGGCAGTCGAGCACGTCAACCTGCTGCACGAAGCGGAGGCCTTCGAAGCCCTTGCCGATGGCGGGAAGAGTGTGGTCTTCGCCGAAGGGAGCCTTCTCCATCTCGGCTGCGTTGAGCAGGAAGGGACGGATGGAAGCGTGGGGGCAGACGAATGCACACTTGTTGCACTGGATACAGTTGGCCGGATCCCATTCAGGCACGAAGGCAGCGACGCCGCGCTTTTCATAAGCGGCAGTGCCCTGCATCCAGGTGCCGTCGGGGCGGTCGGTGAATGTGCTGACGGGGAGCAGATAGCCGTCCTGGGCGTTGATGGGCTTCACGACGTTGGTGATGAACTCGGGAGCGTCGCTCTTTTCGGGAGCCTCGTCGGGGAGTTCAGCCCATGCGGGGTCGATTTCGAGCTTGTGGTATTCCGAACCGCGGTCAACAGCGGCGTAGTTCATGTTGACGATGTTCTCGCCCTTCTTGCCGTAGCTCTTCACGATGAATTTCTTCATCTGCTCGACGGCGAGATCGACGGGGATAACCTCAGTGATGCGGAAGAATGCGCTCTGGAGGATGGTGTTGGTGCGGTTGCCCAATCCGATTTCCTGAGCGATCTTGGAGGCATTGATGTAATAGAGGGAGACGTTGTTCTTGGCCAGATACTTCTTGACGCGCACGGGGAGGTTCTTTGCGAGTTCCTCGCCTTCCCAGATGGTGTTGAGCAGGAATGTGCCGTTGGGCTGGAGACCGCGGGTAACGTCATACATGTGGAGGTAAGCCTGAACGTGGCAAGCCACGAAGTTAGGAGTGTTCACCAAGTATGTGGAGCGGATGGGATCGTCGCCGAAGCGGAGGTGAGAGCAGGTGAAGCCACCTGACTTCTTGGAGTCATAAGCGAAGTAAGCCTGGCAATATTTGTTGGTGTTTTCACCGATGATCTTCACAGAGTTTTTGTTGGCGCCTACTGTACCGTCAGCGCCGAGGCCGTAGAATTTGGCCGAGAATATGCTCTTGCCGCTGAGGTTGACTTCGGGGTGCACGGGGAGAGAGAGGAAAGTGACGTCGTCGACGATGCCCACGGTGAAGTGGTTTTTGGGCTCGGGGAGCTCGAGGTTTTCGAAGACGGAGATCATCTGGGCGGGAGTGGTGTCTTTGGAGCGAGACCATAGCGGCCGCCGACGATGAGGGGGCGTTCTCCTGGCCGTAGAAGCAGTCCTTGACGTCGAGATAGAGGGGTTCGCCGTTGGCGCCGGGTTCTTTGGTGCGGTCGAGCACGGCGATGCGCTTTGCAGTCTTGGGCACAGCGGCGAGGAAGTGCTTGGCCGAGAAGGGACGGTAGAGGTGCACGCTGACGAGGCCGACCTTCTTGCCCTGGCTGCGGAGGTAATCGATGGTCTCCTTGATAGCCTGGGTCACGGAGCCCATGGCGATGATAACGTTTTCAGCTTCGGGGTCGCCGTAATAGTCGAAGAGGCTGTAGTTGCGACCTGTGATTTTGCTTACTTCCTTCATGTATTCCTCGACGATGGCGGGCACGGCTTCGTAGTATTTGTTGGAAGCTTCGCGGTGCTGGAAGAATACGTCGGGGTTTTCAGCCATGCCGCGTGCCACGGGTGCGTCGGGGTTGAGGGCGCGTGCGCGGAATTCGGCGAGAGCCTCGCGGTCGAGCAGGGGAGCGAGAGCGTCCTGGTCGATCACCTCGATCTTCTGGATTTCATGAGAGGTGCGGAAGCCGTCGAAGAAGTTGACGAAGGGCACGCGGCTCTTGATTGTGGAGAGGTGGGCCACACCGGCGAGGTCCATGACTTCCTGTACGCAACCTTCGCAGAGCATAGCGAAGCCGGTCTGGCGAGCGGACATCACGTCCTGGTGGTCACCGAAAATCGAGAGGGCGTGGGAAGCGAGTGTACGTGCCGAAACATGGAAAACGCAGGGAAGGAGTTCGCCGGCGATCTTATACATGTTGGGGATCATCAGGAGCAGACCCTGCGAAGCGGTGTAGGTAGTGGTGAGGGCGCCGGCCTGAAGGGAGCCGTGCACTGCGCCGGCGGCGCCGGCCTCACTCTGCATTTCCTGCACTAAAACTGTTTCACCGAAAATGTTCTTTCTTCCTGCGGCGCTCCAGTCGTCGACATATTCGGCCATTGTCGAAGAGGGCGTGATGGGATAAATGGCGGCCACTTCGCTAAACATGTAGCTGACGTGTGCGGCAGCCTGGTTGCCATCGCAGGTAAGGAACTGCTTTGCTTTACTCATAAGTAGCTTAAGATTTTTACTGTATGATAATTAATATTTTTAGTTCATAATGAGGCGCATTCCGGGGCATGCGATAGACTTTATGGCATGCGCGGGAGATGGCCGATGAGAATAATATCCCGAAAACTCTTTCAAAATGTCGATGCTCTCCGGCAATGGCGCGATCTTCCTTTTTTGAAGCCGCGTCGCGCTCCTTTTTTATGGAGAAATCAGCCGGGCACTATTAATTCTGCAAAGTTAGCAAAATTTTTGAAATTTTAGGATGATTGGAGGGGGTTAATGGTGGGAAAATCGGCTTATTTAGAATGTGTATAAATAAGCGCGGGTATGGGGCACCTCTACGAGGTGCTTGATCGCGAAGTTTGGCTTGATCCCAGGCGCTCTGCTTGCGCTCGCCTTGCGGATGATTTCAGACTGCTGGCGGCAGCAAGCTGCCGCCCACCGAACGAAACGCAAGCGCGGTAAGCGCGAATGGGGTCGCCGCCTATTTGGCCCCTCTACGAATTGTCTGATTGCGTGCGAATCGTCTGATTGCGCGCGAATCGTCTGATTGCTGATTGCGTGCGAATCGTCTGATTGCTGATTGCGTGCGAATTGGCTGATTGCGCGCGAGTTTAGGAGCGCGGATTTGGTGGTAATGGGGGTCAGAGGCGGGTGATTTTGCGTTTTTCGCCTTTGATCTTGCTTTTTGCTGCGGCGTCGATGAGGGTTTGGGCGGCGGAGGATTTCACGGTCATGAGGCTGTAATGGTCGAAGACGGAGATTTTGCCGATGTCGCTTCCGGGCAGTCCGGCTTCTTTTGTGGCGAAGCCGAGCAGGTCGCCCTTGGATAATTTTTCGCGTCGTCCGCCGGTGATGTGAAGCAGAGTGAGGCCGCTCTTCAGTTTGCCGCCGGCATTGGGGTCGAGCGCGAACTCCGAGTCGGCGTGCATGTAGTCTTTAAGTGTTTCATCGGGTCCGAGGAGGATGTAGACATCTCCGTCGGCGTTGATGCGGGCTGTGCGGCCGTTGCGGTGCACGAAGGCTTCGGGCGAAGTGGGTAGATGGTAATGGATTACATTGCGCACTCCTTCGATGTCTATGCCGCGCGCGGCCAGGTCGGTGGCTATCAGTATGGGGGTTGCTCCGGAATTGAATGAGGCGAGCGCTGATTCGCGCATGCGCTGGTCGAGCGCGCCGTTGTAGACGATGCATGACACTCCCTTTTTGCGCAGGAATTCGTAGACGCGTTCGGCGCTTTCGCGGTAGTTGACGAAGATGATTCCCTTCTCGGGTCCGTCGGCTCCGGAGATGTTCTTGAGTAGGGTCAAGAGGCTTTCAAGTTTGTCTTTGCCATCGCTGCGCACGCTATGGATTCTCATGCGCGATTTGAGCTTCTTATTGTCGTTGAGGAAGTCGAGCACGATGGGGTCTCGGATCGGCAGGAAGTCGGGCAGGGAGGGTGAATTTGTGGCGGAGGTGAGGATGAGGCGGAGGAGGTTTTTGAGATGCTTGATGATTTTCGACATTTCCTCCTCGAAGCCGAGTTCGAGGGATTTGTCGAATTCGTCGAGCACGAGGATTCGGGTTGAGATGACGTCGACGTTGCGGCGGTTGATATGGTCGAGGAGTCGGCCGGGAGTGGCCACGATGATGTCGGGGATTACGGAGAGAGAATTGATTTCATCCTCTACGTTATGGCCGCCGTAAAGGGCCACGACGCGGTAATCGCCACCGATGGAACGGAGCACGTCGGCGATCTGGACGGTGAGTTCGCGGCTCGGGGCAATGATTATGGCCTGCACTCTTGGATTGGCTGTGGAGGCATTGTGGTCTTTGAGCATTTTGAGCAGCGGCACTGCGAAGGCCACTGTCTTACCGCTGCCCGTCGGGGCGAGCAGGATGAGGTCTCGTTTTTCATCGGAGGCACGCAGAGTGCGCTCCTGCATCGGATTCAAAGATTCGATATTGAGTTTCTCAGCCAGCAAGGCTTTTATTTCTTTCTCTTTCATAGCGATATAACAAAGATTAGGGCTTCCGGGTTCAGGAGATGAGGCTCCAGTCGACATCTTTTTCGAAGCGTTTTCGGAGTTGGAGGGCGAGGATCTGCAGGTCGGGGATTTCGAGGGGGAGTTTGGGGGTGCGGGTGTCGTCGTCAGTCACTCCGGCTATCTGCGGATTGCCGGCGAGCACGGCCTCGGCGGCGTCGCGGGCTGCCTGCACAAACTGGCCGTCGGTGGCGAGGTTCGCCATTTTCAGATTGAAGGCGACGCCGCTCTGTTGGGTTCCCTCCATGTCGCCGGGCCCGCGGAGCTTAAGGTCGGCCTCGGAGATCAGAAAACCGTCGGTGGTCTCGGTCATTATGCGCAGGCGCTTGCGCGTGGGGCCGGCGATTTTCTCGTGACTCATCAATATGCACCAGCTTCGGTCGGCGCCGCGGCCCACGCGGCCGCGCAACTGATGGAGCTGCGAGAGGCCGAATCTTTCGGCGTTTTCGATGACCATGACTGTGGCGTTGGGCACGTTGACTCCCACTTCGATCACGGTTGTGGCCACCATGATGCGCGAACGGCCGTCGACGAATTTCTGCATCTGATATTCCTTTTCGGCCGGTTTCATCTGGCCGTGGACGAAGCTGATCTCGACATCCCTGAATGTATTGCGCACGGCCTCGAGTCCCTCCTCGAGACTTTTGAGGTTGAGTTTATCATTTTCGTGGATGAGGGGGTAGACGATATATATCTGCCGGCCTTCCTGCAGCTGGCGCCATATATGTCGGTTGACCTCGCCGCGGTTGCCGTCGAATCGGAGCCATGTTTCGATCGGTTTGCGGCCCGGGGGAAGCTCGTTGATGACGGAGACGTCGAGGTCGCCGTAAAGGGTCATGGCGAGTGTGCGGGGGATGGGGGTGGCGGTCATTACGAGCACATGGGGCGGAATCTTTCCCTTGGCCCACATGCGGGCTCTCTGGGCGACTCCGAACCGGTGCTGCTCGTCGATGACGGCGAGGCCGAGATTTTTGAACTCCACATTCTCCTCAAGCAGGGCGTGGGTGCCGACGATGATTCCGATCTCGCCCGATAGGAGTCCGGCATGGATTTCGCGGCGTGCTTTGGCGCGGGTGCTCCCCGTGAGCAGCGCCACTTTGATGCCGATCTGCTCGCCCCATCGGTTGATGGTCTCGAAATGCTGAGCGGCGAGAATTTCCGTCGGAGCCATGATGCAACTTTGAAACCCGTTGTCGGCGCTGATGAGCATCGACATGAAAGCCACCATGGTCTTGCCGCTGCCGACGTCGCCCTGCAGCAAACGGTTCATCTGCCGGCCGGTGCGCATATCGGCGCGTATCTCTTTGATGACACGTTTCTGGGCTCCCGTGAGTTCGAAGGGGATGCAGTTACTGTAGTAATTGTTGAAGAAGTCTCCGATGCGGGGGAAGACGTGGCCCCGGATCTTATGTCCGCGTGTTTTTGAATAGCGCAGGATCTGGAGTTCGAGATAGAAGAGTTCCTCGAACTTCATCCTTTCGCGCGCGCGGCGCAGCAGATCGACATCCGATGGATTATGCAGGGCGCGGTAGGCCTCCTGAATGCTCGGGAAGCGATATTTCTCAATTATTTTCGAGGGGAGCGTTTCGGCGATTTCTTTGAATTTGGGGTGCTCGAGGAGATTTTTGGTCAGAGTGCGCAGCAGGCGCTGCGATGCACCTTTTTTGCGCCCTTTGTCGGAGAGCGGATACACGCCCACGAGGCCCGTGGGTGGTCGCTCGGGGTTATAAGCGTCCACCTCCGGGTGGACGATGTTCCATGCGCCGTTGAAGAGGGCCGGCTTGCCGAAGATGACGTATTCTTTCATCGGCTGATACATCTTGATGATGTTTTTTATTCCGGCAAACCAGACGCATTCCATCATGTGGGAACCATCGGTGAAAGTGCCCACGAGTCGTTGCTTGGCGCCCTCACCCTCCTTACGGAAATCCATGAAATGGCCGCGCACCTGAATCAGGGGCATCTCTCCCCGGAATTCGCGGATCATATAGAACTTGCTGCGGTCCACGTATCGATGGGGGTAATACTCCAGCAGATCCCTGAAGGTGTGGATGTCAAGGTCGTCGGCGAGCATTTTCGCCCTGCTTTCACCCACACCCTTCAGGTATTTTATCTCAGTGTCTTCAAAAGCGGCCATAGTTGGGGTTATTTTTGAATTTCTGCGAGCAGAGTCCGGGCGATTGCGAAATCGATGGGGTGGGTTACCTTGATGTTGGCAGGCGATCCGGGGAAGAGCTTGATTCTGATTCCCGCCGCCTCGGCGATGGATGCGTCGTCGGTGAACGCGCTGAGATCGGCTGTTTCGGTGTTTGCTGCTAACAGTTCGTCGAAGTTGAAAATCTGAGGGGTCTGGACTTCCACAAATCTTGCGCGTTCCACGGCTACGCTGGCGCTATTGTAAATCCCATCCTCCGGCGAAGTGAGTTCGCGCAGGGAATTCGAGCAGGGGATGGCGGGCACGAGGCCGCAGCCCATTTCGAGTTGCGAAAAACCGGTGTTGATAAGTTCCGGGCTGACGAGGGGTCGGGCGCCGTCGTGGATGGCCAGGACGGCCTCGGCGGGATTTCCGCCTTCGTCGGCTATGGCGTCGCGGATGGCCTTGAGGCAATTCAATACGGACTCCTGCCGGTTGCGACCGCCGCAGACGATGGTGTGCTCTATTTGGTCGGATTCAGGCAATTCGGCGCGCATGATGTCCCAGTCGTCGAAGAACCCGGGATGCACGGCGAGGAAGATACGGGTGGTCGGGTCGGCGAGAAAAAAAGCCCGCATAGCCCACCACACGAGCGGTCGGCCGCAGAGGTCGGTGAATTGCTTTGGGAGGTTGCCTCCGGCGCGGCGGCCTTCGCCCCCGGCGAGAATTATAGCGTACTTCATAGTCGGATCAAACACTGTTATCTGCGAAATTACAAAAAAATGCTAAAAAACACAAATAAAAAAGCCGGACGCCCCGATTCGGAGCGCCCGAGCTATGAGATTTCAATCATTAAGAAAGTTGATTCAACTTCTCTTCGAGATCGTGGAGTTCTTTCAGTCGTTTTCTTCTTTTATAATGAATAAAAGGAAGAGATAGAACTTTCACACCGACAATCATAAATGCCGCCGATGTGAAATTGTTCAGTATGTCTTGGATGCACTCTGCGAATGTCATAAGGCTGATTTTTTAGAATTACAGGATTCTTTTTGTTTTAATTCTGCCTTAAGCTTTTTGATTTTCTCCCTTGTTTCCAAATCCCGGTAATTTTTTTTGATTATGTATTTCCCGAGGTTGAAATTGCCGGTAGGCCATCCCATATCCCAAAAGAGAACGGAAACGGTATACACAAGTGAGATGTAAAGGATAATTAAATCCACAATCAAAGCAATGACAAACCAAAATGACCAATTGGCAGACCCATCAAATATGGCAAGAATACTATCCATAGGCATTAGATTTAAAGATTTATTTTTTATTTTTCAGAGTTGATTTTCAAGTTAATAAACTTTAATTCCGCAAAGTAAAAAAACATTCGAGATTTCCAAATTTTAAATAATAAAATTATAAATTTGGCTTATATTTAACTTTAATTAACATATGGTTTTGTTTTAGATTGGTGACTGTGTTGGGTAAGGGACTTAATATTAGTGATTTAATGAAAATACATTAAAAATGGTTGACTCCGATCTATGGAAGTCAACCATTATGAAATTTCGAATAAGTCTTAAAGGGGATTACATGTTCATGCCGCCGTCGACTTGGATGACCTGTCCGGTGACGTAGCTTGACATGTCGGAGGCGAGGAATGTGGCGACATTTGCGATGTCTTCCACCTGGCCGCCGCGGCGCAAGGGGATTTTGCCCACCCAGTCCTTGCGGATGTCGTCGGGCAGAGCGGCTGTCATGGCAGTCTCGATGAAACCGGGGGCGATGGCGTTGGCGCGGATGCCGCGTGAACCAACCTCCTGGGCGATACTCTTGGCCAGAGCGATCAGACCGGCCTTTGAAGCTGCGTAGTTGGACTGACCGGCGTTGCCGTGAACACCGACAACGGAAGCCATGTTGATGATGGAGCCTGATTTCTGGCGCATCATGATGGGCAGAACTGCATGGATGAAGTTGAACGCGGATTTCAGGTTGACTGCGATAACAGCGTCCCATTGCGCCTCGCTCATGCGGAGCATAAGACCATCTTTAGTGATGCCGGCGTTGTTGACCAGTATGTCGATGTGTCCGAAATCATTCTTTACTTCGGCTACAACTTTTTCAGTTTCCTCGAAATTGGCGGCGTTGCTGGCATAGCCTTTGCACTTAACGCCGAGAGCTTCGATTTCCTTGACAGTGTTTTCGGCGTTTTCGTCGATCACGAGGTCAGTGAATGCGATGTCGGCTCCTTCGGAAGCGAATTTCAGAGCGAGGCCTTTGCCGATGCCTCTTGCGGCGCCCGTGATGAGCGCTACTTTACCTTCAAGTAATTTCATGATGTAAATTATCTTTTGTTAATCGTTGGCGTGATTAGGGTATAGGAGATAGGTGATAGGGTGGAGGAGGCAGGGTGTAGGAGATAGGGGAGAGAGGATTGAGAGGAGAGATTTGAGAGAAGGGAGAGGTTATTCGGGGTTCAGGATACCGTGGAGGAGGATTTCAGTGAATTCTTCGGCCATTGTGTCCTGGTCGATGCCGCTGTCGGAGAGGGAGTCCTTAATATAGGGGGTGTCGAGGCCTTGGAGGGTATGGGTGATGATGACTGCGGCGTGGGTGAGATTGCGGATTCTGAATTCGCCGCTGTCGATTCCCTCCAGAAGGATTTCTCGGAGCAGAGCGACCTCCCGCTTGAAGAGTTTCTTGCGGGCGCGGTCCACTTTGCGCAGATCGCGGAAGAAACCGGCTTTCAGCGAGCCGTTGCGTGCCACAATCTCGCGCATCGTCTCGAAGCGGATAAGAATGTATTCGTGGAGTTTCTCCACCGGCGTGGCCTGCTTTGCTACTATAAGCTGGAGCTTGCGCACGAGTTTGTCGCTTTCGCTTTCCACGACAGCGTTGTAGATCTCGTGCTTGCTTTTGAAATAGGTGTAGATGGTGCGCCGCCCCTTGTCGGAGGCGGATGCGATGTCGTTCATGGTCGTGTTCTCAATGCCCTTGCGGGCAAAGAGCTGACGGGCCACTTCGATGAATTTTTCGCGCGTCTTTGAAACCATTCTACCTTGCTTGAGCCGGAGTCTGCGACGAATGCCGCCGCAGGAGCCGGGGTGGAAAAATAATCCGCAAATCCTCTCCTAAAGTGCAAAGTTAGTAAAATTTCGCAAATGTGGCAACTTTGTGTAGTATTTATTACTGAAATTGTTGCCTATTTATCCGTAGTGACAGCCTGCCATTACGACTACGGCAAAGATGTGTTCTACGGAGCTCGACGTTGTCAATGCTATATCAGAAAGTCTCGGATTTGCGTTTTCAGGCCCAAAAAGTGGGTGAAAATGGTTAATTTAACATTTTTTTACAAAAATATTTGCCGAAACACTTGACAAAGGCTAAAAAATGTAGTAATTTTGCAATCGCAACACCGCGGGATGGAGCAGTGGTAGCTCGTTGGGCTCATAACCCAAAGGTCAGAGGTTCGAGTCCTCTTCCCGCTACCAAAGAGATGTGTCACTATGAATGACGCATCTCTTTTTTTTATATACTCAAGGGCTGAACCGGGGGAAAAGGGGAGGATTGAGCTGGGGTAGACTGAACAGGGGACAGGACAGTGTTCAGTCCGAGCCGGCCCTGTTCAGTCCGCGAGTTTCTGAACTTAATTTGAAAACTATTAGGAAATATGGAAGTAGTCTACGAAGACAATCATATCATCATCGTCAATAAGGCTCCGGGCGAGATCGTGCAGGGCGATAAGACCGGCGACACGCCTCTTTCAGAGATTGTGAAGCAATATATAAAGGAGAAATATGCCAAGCCTGGAAATGTCTTCTGCGGGGTCGTGCACCGCATCGACAGGCCCGTGTCGGGTCTGGTGATCTTCGCGCGGACTTCTAAGGCGTTGACACGGCTCAATGAGATGCTGCGCAAGAATGAAATCCATAAGACGTATTGGGCTATGGTGGAGGGCCATCCCGAGCAGGAAGAGGCCACTCTCGAAGGCTATATGTATTCCAACGGCGCGATGAATAAATCTTTTCTCTGCGATGCCACGCATGCCGATGCCAAGAGGGCTGTGCTGCATTACAAAACCGTAGCCCGCGGCGACCGGTACTCCGTGCTGGAGGTGAATCTGATCACGGGCCGGAAACATCAGATCCGACTGCAACTCTCTTCGATGGGCCATACGATCAAAGGAGACTTGAAATATGGTGCACGCCGCAGCAATCCCGACGGCGGGATCTCGCTCCAGGCAAAGAAAATTGAATTCATCCATCCCGTCTCCAAGCAACCGATATCCATAGAATTGCCCGCCACCGCCGAGATGCAGAAGATCCTCGGCTGAGACTGAACCGTCTGAACTGTCAAAGTTAGACTGAAAGGGGACAGGACAGTGTTCAGTCCTTTCCCCTATTCAGTCGGTAGTTACCGGTCGGTTTTAGAAGATGAATTGGATGTAGAGGCGGGTGTTGGCGAATTTACGTGTGTACTTCTCTGTGTCAATGCCTTCATCGAAACTTACGGGAGAGAACTTTCCTGAACCCCAGTGGCCTTCAACGCCCAGACCGATCCAGCGGTAGGTGATATTGCCGCCGAAGCTGAACATATTGACGAAAGCTCCGGAAAACTCCATGTCTCCATCCTGGCTTGCCATATAGGCCATAAAGGTCGGGTTGTAGTGGAAATAGAGCTGCGCTTTGAGGGGCATAAGTCCTTTTATGCCGGTGAATACAAACGGGGCGACCGTCACGCTGGGTCCGACGCCGATAGCGGCGCTGAGCGAGAGATGTCCGATGTTGAAATCAAAGCCCCCTTCATCGTCATTGGAAGAGCCGTCTTCCACGAAATCTGAAGTCCAGTTGCCACCGACATTCTCGTAAGGGCTTTTATAGCTTGCTACCTGAAGGTCAAACCAAGTTGCGTCAATGCCAAACATAAGGCATCCGGCGATGGGCTTGGTGGGAAGAATTCGGTAGGTCACACCTTTGGTGAGCGACACTCCGAATTTTCCTTTATAGACGGCGCTGTTTTCGGGAGCGGTTTGAGCCCACGCAAAGCCGAGGCGGGTGTAGCGGCCTTTGCCCCATATGTATTTTCTAAGGTCGGCGTTTTCTTGAGCTTGTGCTTCAGCCTGAAGTTTTGCGTTTTCGGCCTCAAGGTTTGAAATGCGTTGCTCAAGGTCGGAAGATTGATTGACATTATTGTCATCTTGCGCAAATGAAACCGAGGTGGTCAGAATCGTTGCCGCAGCTATAAGAATGTATTTTTTGAAAGTTTTCATAATGCCGGTTTATTTCTTCTGATAGTTGAACTTGTAGGTATAAGACTGGCCATCTTCGTATCTGCGCTGCATATTGATCAGGCCGTTGTCGAAGATGTTGTAAGCGACCTGGACGCTTTCGCCGTCGAATTTGCCTCTTGACATAAATTTAGAAGGGGCTATTCCGAAGAGGTTAGTGATTGCCAATGGACCGAAAGTCTCATTGAGAGGATCCCATTGCAGAAGTTTGTTGTCGACGTTGGAGTATTCGTAAGTGTCACCTTCGCTCGTGGCGATAAGCAAGCCGTCTTCCCAAGTATAAGTATCTGAATTGCTGGATGTAGAGCCGGTTTCCTGGCAAGTCTCATTGAAAGTTTGGGAGGTCATATGGCCATCTGCGTCATATGTGATTGTGGAGTGGCCGATGTAAGTGTCAGTTGTGCGGATATATGTATCGGTCTCCCAGTCGTAGTAAGCTGAGTTATAATTCACTTCTTTATAGTCATATCCAACAATGTAACCCTCGCTGTTTGTTTGGATGTTTGACCATGAGCTGGTGTTACGGATCACGTACTCTTCGCGGTCTGTTTCGTTGTTGTATTCCTCATCCCATTCTTTTGTGTTGACGGCGGAGGGAATTTTGGAACTTCCGTTATACTCGAGGTTGTATTCGAGGTCGTTGGCAAGGGTAATTTTGGAGTATCGGCCTTGGGGGTCGTAATCCACAGAGAGCAGTTTCATTCCGCCGAAGGTGATGGACGTGAGTCGAAGGTCTTGCGGGTTGGAGCTCTCGCCGATGTTTTCGTCCGGTTCGCTGATAGTGCATGAGCTGAGTGTCATGGCTGCGAGCAGCGGGAGAGCAAATGAAAGATGGTAAAGAATCTTCATAATGAAAAATTAGGATTAGAAAGAATTATGAGTGTATCTCATAAAAAAATGTTTACGAGATACACTTTGAAAAGAATGCCTTCCCGGGTGGGGGAAGGCATCCAGATTTATTTTGGAAATTCTGAGATTAGTCAGCGATTTCGATAGTCACAGCGCGATCCAGGGGAGCGGACTTCACACCGTAGTCGGTGAGGTTGCGTTCGCTGGTCTTAACGTCGAGCTGATCGGGGTTAACGCCGCAGTTGAGAAGGAACTTCTTCACGCCGTTAACGCGGTTTTCGCGGAGGCGAGCGTTGACTTCGTCAGTGCCGGTGTAGTTGTCGGCCCAGCCGGTGAGGACATACTTCTTGTCGGTGTTCTCGTTCATAACGGCAGCGACAGAGCGGAGGATAGTTTTCTCGCGTGAAGAAAGGCCATACTGGTTGATGGGATAGTAAACTGTAGCGAGGCCGCCGGTGTATTCAACCTTAGCTGCTGTGGGGCGCTTGAGGCAAGCGTCGAGCTGCTGCTGGAGGTCAGCGATTTTGCGGTCGGCTGCGTTGAGTTTAGCCACGAGTTCGTCACCTTCAGCGTCAGTGTACTTCCAAGTGGGGCACTTAGCAGTGATGGGGCAATCCCAACCTGTCTTGCCGAGGTTGAAAGTAAGACCGGCGTAGAGAGCTACGTTGTGGTAAACGGCGGGCTTGAAGTCGATCAGAGTGTACTGAACGTCAAGGAAGAGGTCAACCACGCGGCTGAGGCGGAAGTTGTTCTGCAGGCCGGCGTTGGCGAACATCACAGTGTTGTGAGCGCGGTGCCAAGCGAGTTCAGTGCCGTTGTGGTGGCCGTAGTTGCGACCCCAAGTCCAGTAAGCACCTGCGCCACCGTGGAGCACGAGGTTGTAAACACGGTTGGGCTTATAGCCACACATCCAGTTGGTCAGATTGACGAGGATGTCGAATTCGGGGCCGAGACCCATCCACTTTTCTTCCATGTAGCCGTCATAGCTGTCTTTGGGAAGAGCGTGGCTGCCATATTTGATATAGCCGCCGATGTGGTCATTGGTTTTAGCACCGCGGGAAAGGTTCCAGTTGGCGCCGAAGCGGAAACCGAATACGGGGTTAACCCACTTGCCGAAGTAGAGGGCAGCCTGGCCGCCGAAACGATCCTTCAAAGGAGCGTGGATGTCATGCTTGGAGAACTGGATGTTAGTACCACCTTCAACAGTGATGAACCAGTTGTCTTTGTTAGCATTCAGCAGAAGGCCCTGCGAGCAATCGGGCTCGTAGACCACTTCCTGAGCAAATGCTGTTGTGCTTCCCAGAGCGAGAGCTGCGAGAGCGAGTAATACACTTTTTTTCATAGAACAACAATATTAATATTAGTTAATACAAATTTCGGGTTAATTCTGGAATCTCTTTTTTCCTATAACAATCCGGAATCAATTTCTATCATCGCGGATGGTCATTTTTTTAGAAAAAATCCGTTTGATAAACTTGGTTTGCCCTCTTTTCACACCCCACTTATGGCAGGGCATTCCATTAAGGCAACGCAAAGTTAACCTTTTTTTCTGAATCAAACGCTATTTTCTTAAAAAATGTTTTAAAAAAGTGCGCTTTATTCTGTTTTAACCCCATTTTGCATGTTAATGTTGGTCTATTTGGTGGTCATATTGGTCAATTTTGCACCTAAGATAGAGTTTTCAAACATCTTGGATTCCGGAGCAGGGTAGATTTCCCGATGGGGAAATAAGCTACAATCAGCGGCGGCCAGAAACTGACCGCCGCCGAATATGGATTATAAATTATATAAGCGTATATTCTTAGAGATCGCGAAGGTCGATCGGTTCGTCGTCGACGGGGATGTCGGTGTTGACGTTCTTCGAGCCCACGATTGAGTAATAGAGGATATATGCGAGCATTGCCACCACGAGCCAATAGCTGTTGACGTAGCCGGCTGTGCGGCCGATCCAGTCCTGGATGTAGGGCATTACGCCGCCGCCTACGACCATTGTCATGAATATGCCGGAAGCCTTGGCGGTGTATTTGCCCAAGCCTTCAGTGGCGAGGTTGAAGATGCCGCCCCACATCACGGAGGTGCAGAGGCCGCAAAGGAAGAGGAAGAGGCACTTCAAGGGCACTTCGCCGCTCATGATGTTGAGAGCGGGGATGGAAGGAGATTTGAAGGTGATGCTTTCAGGCAGGAAGATGGCGAGAAGCACGAGGATGATGGCCGTGGAGGAGACGGTGACCATCTGGGTGCGGGTGGAGACCTTACCGCTGATGATGGAACTCAGGAAGCGGCCGATGAGCATCATAAGCCAATAGAGGGCGGCGAGCGAACCGGCGACGGCAGCGGCGCCTTCAAAGTTTTCGCGGCTGATCCAGGCATTGAGTTCACCCGGGATACCGATTTCGATGCCTACATAGAAGAAGATGGCGATCACGCCGAGGGTGCAATGGCGGAAAGCCATGGGGGAATGCTCATATTTCACATTGCTCAGGTTGGCCTGGGGCTCCTGGATTTTCACGAAGGAGATGATGATGAAAGCGAGCACGAAGATCACGATGCCCACGATCACGAGGGGAGCGACAGCGGCCATTGTGGTCTCCTTGGTGAGGGTGCCTACGAGCACGCCCACGAGCAGCGGAGTCAGTGTGCCGGAGAGGGAGTTCAGCGTGCCGCCGGTCTGGATAAGCTGGTTGCCCTTGTTGCCGCCGCCGCCGAGGAGGTTGAGCATGGGGTTCACCACGGTGTTGAGCATGCAGACGCAGAAGCCGCAGACGAAGGCGCCGAGCAGATAGATGAAGAGGTTGAGGGTCACGGGCACTGATGCGTTGACGACGATGACGTCGGCACCGACCACGCTTGAGAGGAGCTGAATACCCAGGCCGATCGCACCGATGGCCAGAGCGATGAGAGCGGTTTTCTTATAACCATACTTGATGAGCATGTTGCCGGCCGGAATACCCATGAAGAGGTAGGCGGTGAAGTTCATCAGGTTGCCGGCCATGCCGGCCCATTCATAGCGGAAGCCCCAGATATTGCCGAAGGGGGCTGCCATGTTGGTGACAAAGGAAATCATCGCGAAGATGAAGAACATCGTGATGATGGCGACCATCGGCCGCTTTTGAGTCGTTTGTTTCATGTTATGTAGTTGGTAAGAAAGTTATGTTTCGCATTTTCAATAGCAGCGCTCCCCGAATATCCGGGTGCCGACTCTGATGAGGTTTGAGCCCTCCTCGACGGCCGTAGGCCAGTCGCCGCTCATTCCCATCGAGAGGGTGTCGAAGCCGCGCAGTCCGAGCGAGGCGTCGTCGCGGATTTCGCGGTAGACATCGGCGATTCTGCGGAAATCGCTTCTGATCAGCTCGACATCATCGGTGTTGGAAGCCATGCCCATGACTCCGCATATATGAGTAGCTTTGAGGTTTTCGAATTTTCGGCGGGCGAAATAATCAAGCAATTCCTCGGGCGAGAATCCGAACTTGGTTTCCTCCCGGGCCACGTGGAGCTGCATGAGGATTCGGGTTATGACACCGGCTTTTTCCGACTCTCGGTCAATGCATTCGAGCAGATGCTCGGTGTCGACGCTTTCGATAAGCGCCGTTTTGCCCATGAGCTGGCGCACCTTGTTGGTTTGTAGATGCCCGATGAAATGCCATTCGATGTCGGCGGGGAGTTCTTCGAATTTCTTCACGAACTCCTGGACGCGGCTTTCGCCGAATCTACGTTGTCCGGCCTCATAGGCCTCCATGATATCGGAGGCCGGGTGGAATTTGGAGACGGCCACGAGCCGTACGCCATCGGGGAGTTCACTCTTGAGCTCCAGAATATTTTCGGATATGGATCCCATATTACTTAATCTTTGGGAGTCAACCTTTCGAAGTGGGGGTGATTCGGTGATACTTAATTCCGGGTGTTTTCCTCGGAATTGATTTTTTGGGCTTTTTTCTCAAGATTCAGCGGGAAGACGTCCATCACCTGGGTTTCGATTACGGAGGCGATATCGTAGTCGGACATGGTGCCCTTCATGTTTTCGCGGAATACGGCGATGGCGGTGTCGAGGTCGGAGGCCTGCTGGAGGGCGAGGACAGCCACGCGCTTTTCCGTGCCCGACTTTTCATCTATGGTGATGATGTTGTATTTTATCTGATAATATTTGTCGCCGGTTTCGTCGAAGAAAATCTCAGCGATCTTGGTTTTCTTTACGGCGGAGATTGAGAAATCTCCCGAAATATAGGGGGTTATTTCTTCTATTATGCGAGATTCAGCCTCGGTGAAGGTGAGCGCGTCAACGACATAGGGTTCGTTGACTTTCTTCACTGTGCCGTTTTCCTGCATGCGGTCGTAACGCACCTTACATTCAAACCAAAGTGCCATATTGATGTAGTCTAAATTATTGAATTTTAGTTTGTTGATAAAAATCCCAAAAATCCTGTCGCCATCTGACTTACAAAGTTACAATTTTTTGGAAAGAATCCCAAATTTTTTGAAAATTGAATCTTGAAATAAAAAAAGTGTCGCAAAGTTTTAAAATTGGTGAAAAAGGTTTATATTTGCAAGGTGAAAGCCTTGGCTTGCTTTCGCCCGCATGGCCTTAGGCAAAGAAGGGCCTCTCCGGGGAGCGGGGTTGCAGGTTGGGTTTACCCCGGGCTGCGACGTCGGCCTCCGGCCTTGTCTTGCACTGGGTTGGACGAAGAAACGCCCCTCCGGGCGCGGGGCGGATGGGAATATAAAAATAGTAAAATATGACTGCTAAAGGATTTATAGAGATGTATCGCGAGGGATTCAAGGCCATGACGGTCGGGAAGACTCTCTGGGCACTCGTGATCGTGAAATTGATCGTCTTATTCCTCGTGGTCAAACTGTTTTTCTTTCCCAATATATTGAACCGCGATTACGACACTGACGCCGAGCGGGCGCAGGCCGTGCGCGAGAATCTGACCGGATCAGGGGAATAAAAGTAAACATACTCTTAGAAACTGTTTAAATTTAACAATGGTTAAGATTGAGAGGATTTTTTGAGTGATTTTTCAATCTTGAAGAGGGAGTTTAGCGGGCTAAACGACCGATGATAGATTGGAAAAGCGCCAAAAAAGACCTCAAGATTAGCCATATGTTAAAGTTAAATTGTAATAAACGTTAAATTTAAACAGTTTCTAAGATAAGAAATAACTTAAAATCTAAAATATATGGAAGATATTCTGACAGTTGTCGATTGGTCGAGGTGGCAGTTCGCGCTGACCGCCATCTACCATTGGCTATTCGTGCCGCTGACGCTCGGACTCTCCGTGATAGTGGCGGTGATGGAGTCTATCTATCTTAAGACTAAAGATGAGAAATGGCTCACAACCACAAAATTCTGGATGACGCTTTTGGCCATCAACTTTGCCATCGGCGTGGCTACGGGCATAATCCTGGAATTTGAGTTCGGAACTAACTGGAGCAACTATTCCTGGTTTGTCGGCGACATCTTCGGTGCGCCGCTCGCCATCGAGGGCATACTGGCGTTCTTCATGGAGGCCACCTTCGGCGCTGTGATGTTTTTCGGCTGGGGCAAGGTTTCTCCGAAATTTCATCTTGCCTCGACGTGGCTGACGGCGATCGGAGCCTCGATTTCTGCGCTCTGGATCCTCGTGGCCAACTCCTGGATGCAGTTGCCCGTGGGGATGGAGTTCGATCCGGCGCAGATGCGCAATGTGATGGATGATTTCTGGGCGTTGTTCTCGCCCGTGGCCATCAATAAATTCTTTCACGCCGTGCTCAGCGGCTGGGCTCTTTCGGGTGTCTTCGTAATCGGCGTGAGCTGCTTTTTCCTCTGGAAGAAGAGCAACCGCGACTTTGCGATCCGATCGATAAAGACGGGCGGCTGGATCGGCCTCGCCGGGTTGTTGCTGTGTATGTACACGGGCGACGGTTCGGCCGTGGAGGTTACGCGCAGCCAGCCGATGAAGCTCGCCGCAATGGAGGGTCTCTATGAGGGCGAACGTGGCCAGAGCATCGTAGCCTTCGGCATAGTGAATCCCGAAAAGCGCTGGGACAACGATGAAGACCCCTTCCTTTTTGAAATTTCGCTTCCGAAGGGTCTCTCGCTGCTTGCCCGCCATGATCTTGACGCGTATGTGCCCGGCATCAACAACATCATCGACGGCGTTGATGTCACAGAGAACGGCGACACTATCAATACGGTGTCATACGCCGAGCGCATCGTGCGCGGCAAGGCGGCTCAGGCGGCGCTCCGCAGATATGGCGAGGCGATGAAGAGCGGTGATCAGGCTGAGATGGATTCCGCCAGGGCGGCGCTCGCGGCCGACTACCCATATTTCGGCTACGGTTATTTCCAGACGCCCGGCGACGCTGTGCCCCCGGTGGCTCTGACTTTCTATATGTTCCATCTGATGGTGATCCTGGGCAGCTACTTCCTGCTTTTCTATGTGGTGGTGCTCTTCCTCGCGTATAAGAAGGAGGGTTACCTGACGTCGGCCCGCTGGCTGCAGATGATTGCGATGCTGTCGGTGCCCTTGATGTGGCTCTGCTCGCAGGCGGGATGGGTTGTGGCCGAAGTCGGCCGTCAGCCCTGGACCGTGCAGGACTTGCTGCCCACATGCGCGGCGATTTCCGACATCCCGGCGTCGTCCGTGATCCTTACCTTCTGGCTCTTCGCCGTGCTCTTCACGCTGCTGCTCGCGGCCGAGGTTAGCATCATGGTGTCCTGGGTCAATAAACACACAAAGAAAGAGCTCAACTAACCTTCTAAAATCCACATTACTATGACACTTGAATTATTGCAAAACTACTGGTGGCTGCTCGTCTCGATCCTGGGCGGACTGCTCGTGTTTCTGCTCTTCGTGCAGGGAGGTCAGAGCATGCTTCTTTTCACTCCCGAGAGCACATGGACGCAAGCCATCGTCGACAGCATAGGCCGCAAATGGGAACTCACGTTCACAACGCTCGTCACCTTCGGCGGCGCGGCTTTCGCATCCTTCCCACTCTTTTATTCCACGAGCTTCGGGGGCGCCTATTGGCTCTGGATCCTGATTCTCTTCAGCTTCGTGCTGCAGGCAGTCAGTTATGAATATCGCAAGAAGAAAGGCAATCTCTACGGCACCCGCACCTATGACGTCTTCCTGGCCATCAACGGCCTCGTGGGTTGCGTGCTCTTAGGCGTGGCTGTGGGTATGTTCTACTTTGGCGGTGAGTTCACCGTGAGCCGTGGCAATCTGCTCGACGCCGGCGCGCCCGTGATCTCTCGCTGGGATAATCCCCTGCACGGCATCGAGGCCATCTTAAACTGGCGCAATCTGCTGCTGGGAGTCTCCGTATTCTTCCTCGCCCGCATTCTCGGCGTGCTCTATCTGATGAATTCTGTGCAGACCACGGAGAAATTCTACGCTTGGCTGAAGAAAAACCTATGGATCAATACGCTGATATTCCTTCCCTTCTTCCTCGGATTCTTGACGGTGCTCTTTACGGTGGAAGGCTACACCGTGCTCAGCGCCACGACGCTTGGCACGGAGGTTGAGGTGACACCCTGTAAATACTGGCATAATCTCATCTCCTCGCCCGCGACGCTTCTGCTTCTACTGATCGGAGTCGCCAATGTGCTTTTAGGCATTCTGCGCACGCTCTTCACGAAGAAATGCACCTACGGAATCTGGTTTGCCGGAATCGGCACCTTCTTCACTGTCGTTGCGCTTTTCTGGCTCGCGGGCTATTGCGACACCGCATTTCTCCCCTCGCTGTCTGATCCGGAGAGCTCGCTTTCGATCCGCAACGCATCGTCGTCGCAGTTCACACTGACCGCCATGAGTTGGGTTTCGCTTCTGATTCCCTTTGTCGTGGGCTATATTTGGTATGTCTGGCGCATGATCGATAAAAAGAAGATCAAGGAGAATGACAGTGCAGAACATTAAGCAAAGTTAAATGTTGTAAAAACAAGGATGGAGTCTTAGCGGGCTCCATCCTTTTATATGTAGGTTTTAAGGATGAGTTATAAGTTATGCAGTGGAAGTAAGTTATAATGGCCATTACTTATGACTGTCTGATTATGTGAATATCTGAAAATTATGACGAAATCCAAAATGAGCGCGGCTCAGTCCTGGCAGCTTTTTGCCTCCTTTTTCAAGATCGGGGCGTTCACCTTCGGCGGGGGGTGGGCCATGATATCGATTATCGAGCGCGAGATAGTCGACAAGCATCAATGGCTTGAGCGGGATGATTTCCTCGACCTGCTGGCCATAGCGCAATCGCTGCCGGGAATTCTGGCGGTGAACATCGCGACGTCTGTAGGCGACAAACTCAACGGAATGAAAGGGAGTGCGGTCGCCTCTCTGGGCTGCATCCTGCCCTCCTTCCTAATAATACTTGCAATCGCGATATTCCTGACTCCCGATCTGATAAAGAACAATGCTGTGATATCCTCCATCTTTATGGGGATCAGGCCGGCGGTCGTAGCGCTGATAATCGCGCCCGTGATCACCTCGGCCAAAGCAGCAAAGATAAATTGGAAGACGGTCTGGATTCCGGCGATAGTGGCGCTGATGATCTCGCTCAACGTCGGATTCGCGTCGAATCCCATCCTTTACATAGTTCTCGGCGGCTTCGGCGGCTGGCTCTATCATCGTTCCACCTCTAAAGCGGCATCCTGATGAACATATATCTGAAACTCATATGGGCATATCTGAAGATAGGCATCTTCGGATTCGGCGGTGGCTACGCAATGCTCTCGCTCGTGGAAAAAGCCGTGGTGACGCCCGGCTGGATCACGGAGACCATGTTTACGGACATCGTGGCCATCTCGCAGATGACTCCCGGACCGATCGGCATCAATTCTGCTACATATATAGGCTATGTCGCACCGGGTCAGGTGGATCCGGCTCTGGCCACCCCGGCATTCGGCATATTGGGAAGTGTGCTTGCCACCCTGGCGGTCACGCTGCCGTCGTTTTTTCTCGTGATCTACTGCTCGCACTTCATCCGGCGCCATCATGAGAGCGGCGTGATAAAGGGAATATTCATGGGTCTGAGGCCGGTGGTGGTGGGCCTTATAGCCTCAGCGGCGATACTTCTGATGAATGCCGCCAACTTCAATCCTCGAGGCGAGACCCGCGATCTGCTGATCAACATAGCGATCTGCGCGGCAGCCTTCTGCCTGGTCTTCTTCAAGGTAAATATAAAAGGGAAGAAGAGGTCGTTGCATCCCATCTATGTCATAGTGCTTGCCGGACTCTCCGGTTTCCTCTGCTATTATTTCTGATAAATTCAAGAATCTTGATAGCCTCTGATCTATAGCGGGCCGGATTGATTACGAAAAAAAATCAATCCGGCCCGCTTCAATATGTTAAGGAAATTAAAGATCAGGCGAGATAGTCGGCCACGATGAAGGTTGAGCCTCCGACGTAGATGATGTCATTCTCTGAAGACTCGGCGAGAGCGCGGTCATAAGCGTCTTTCACGCCGTCGGCGCAGAGGGTGCAGTCGAGGTCGAGGGCGGAGAGTATGCCGAAGAGTTGCGGGGCCGGCATGGCTCGCGGCACCGAGGCGTTCGTGACGTAATACTTGGCGTCGCGGGGCAGCAGATGCGAGATGTGGTCTACGTCCTTATCGCTGACGAAGCCGATCACGATGCGCAGATGCGGCGTCTCCGTGGAATTTTTGCGGGAGGCTTCCATCAGCTTTTCGAAGAGGGAGTGAAGCTGATGCATGGTGTGGGTCATTCCGGCAAGGTTATGCCCAGTGTCGCATATTGTCAGAGGATCTCGGCGTGTGATCATCCATCGGCCCCTCAATCCGGTGGAATTGACCACATCCTCCAGGCCTTTCTTAAGGGCTTCGCGACTTATCTCGACACCCGCGCCGCGAAGCATCTCGACGGCATGGAGCACGGTGTTGAGATTTTCGACCTGATACTCGCCCCCGAGAGGAAAGGCGAATTCCCCGGTGAGGGGAGAGGATGCGAGGATAGTTCCTTCATCGGAGAAGCGCGCCCAATCGAGCAGTGGAGTCTCGGAAGCGAAGGTGATGCGGGTGTCAACCTCCGCCGCTTTGGAGGCGAACACCTCCTTCACGCCGCCCTCGGCGGCCCCGATCACGACGGGCACGCCCTTCTTGATGATTCCGGCCTTCTCGGAGGCGATTTTCTCGAGCGTGTCGCCGAGAAACTGCATGTGGTCGGGGGAGATGTTGGTGATGACGCTTGCGATGGGGGAGATGATATTGGTGGAGTCAAGGCGTCCTCCCATGCCGACTTCGATGACGGCGTAATCCACTTCGCAGCGGGCGAAATAATCGAAGGCCATCATCATTGTCAGTTCGAAAAACGAGGGGTGCCCGGCGTAGTCGCATTCGCGCCAGCGTTCCACGAAATCCACAACTCCCTGCTTGGAAATCATCTCGCCATTGACGCGGATGCGCTCGCGGAAATCGGCCAGATGGGGAGATGTGTAGAGTCCGACCTTATATCCTTGGGCCTGGAGGATGGAGGCCAGGGTGTGGGAAGTAGAGCCCTTGCCGTTGGTGCCCCCGACATGGATCGACTTGAAACGGCGATGAGGGTTGCCGAAATAGTTGTCAAGGGCGATGGATGTGTCGAGGCCGGGCTTATAGGCTGCGGCGCCGATGCGGGAGAACATCGGCAGCTGCGAGAAGAGAAAGTCGAGCGACTCCTTATAAATAGAGTCTATATTCCGGGAAGAATCTGTATTTTTCATATCATTCGGTCTTATAGGATTCCTGAGTTTTCGCGAATCATCGGGAACACGGTGCAAAATTAAGCAAAAATCGGATGGAATGGACATGGAGCGGCGAAAAAAAACGAACCGGGGCGAAAAGAGAGCGGATAAAAAAATGGGGGCGAAAAGTGTGATTTTTTGTAAAATATAGCGCATAATCCAAAAAAAAGTGCGATATTTGCACTGCAAAATGCTCAAAATGAGCGATTAAACTCATTTTAAGTATTTTAAAACATTGATAATCATCACTTTAACTTTAAAAGTATCCTTTTAAGCTATGACAAAAGCAGATATTGTAAATGAAATTTCCCGCAGCACTGGCATTGACAAGGCTGCAGTTCTCGCCACAGTGGAGAAATTCATGGAAGTCGTAAAGGACTCGATGGCCAACGGCAACAATGTTTATCTCCGTGGTTTCGGTAGCTTCATCATCAAGACTCGCAAGGAGAAGACTGCCCGCAACATTTCACAGAATACATCGATCATCATCCCCGAACATAAAGTTCCCGCTTTCAAGCCCTCTCGCGTATTCCTCGACGAGGTTAAGTAAGCAGTTGAACTGAAGATTCGGAAATCCGGACATAAATCCGGCGTAAGTCGGCAAAAGAACCGGAAAATGAAAACAATAACAAAACTTAAAAATAAACCATTATGCCCAGCGGAAAAAAGAGAAAAGGCCACAAGATGGCTACTCACAAGCGTAAAAAAAGACTGAGAAAGAATCGTCATAAGAAGAAATAAGAGTGTATCTGATAAAAAACTTTTATTAGATACCTTCTAAATCTTTCTCACATAGCATCCAGGCGCCGCTCGAGGCGGCAGCCGAGGCCCGATGGCCAAGGGAGCGTCCGCCCCGCGAGGGGAAAGGATCAGCCCTGCGGATGCTAAACCAAAAGAACAAACTGGATTATGGGGATTGCGGGCCATAGCCGGCCTGACGCATAATCCGGATTTGTTCTTTTGATTTTTTATATCATGAGAGTGGAGATTAATTCACGGCCAATGCCAAAAGCTCCTGACTCTCAATTCAAGACCAATTCGGCGAGGCCGTGACGACTCAAAAGCGGTCAGGCCGATCAAACAAAACCATCCTGATGAAAAGCGATTTAGTAGTAGACGTCAAAGAAAAAGACATCTCCATAGCGCTCCTTGAGGATTCCCGACTGGTTTCGCTCCAGAAAGAAAGCCGCAATCAGGCGTATGCCGTCGGCGACCTCTATCTGGCAAAAGTGAAGAAGATCATGCCGGGACTCAATGCCGCCTTCGTGGATGTCGGCTATGAAAAAGACGCTTTTCTTCATTATCTCGATTTAGGCCCGCAATTCTCCACATATTCCTCATTTCTGGAGGAATGCTTCAAGGATACGAAGCGCGTGCCGAACATTTCAAAACTCAAAAAGCTGCCCGACATTCCCAAGGATGGCAAGATCCAGGATCTCCTGCAACCCGGCAGGCAGCTTCTCGTGCAGATCGCCAAGGAGCCGATTTCCTCGAAGGGCCCGCGCCTGACGACGGAACTTTCCTTCACCGGACGCTTCATGGTGCTCATCCCTTTCGGCGACAAGATTTCCATATCGCAGAAAATCAAGTCTACCGAAGAAAAAATCCGCCTCCGCCAGCTTATCGGCAGCATCAAGCCGAAAGGATTCGGAGTCATCGTGCGCACCTCGGCCGAGAATAAAAGAGTGGCCGAACTCCATAATGAAATGCGCACCCTCCTGAAATGCTGGGAAGACACTATCGCAAAGATGCAACGCTCCGCGCCCCCCTCGCTGATATATGAGGAAGACAGCCGCGCAGTGAGCCTTATCCGCGATATCTTCAGCCCGACATTCGAAAACATTTACGTCAATGAAGCGGAGACCTATACGCAAATCAGCAACTATGTCGCTCTGATTGCGCCTGAAAACAAGGACATCGTGAAATTATACACCAAGGATGTCCCCATTTTCGACAATTTCAACATCACGCGCCAGATAAAGAGCAGCTTCGGCAAGACCGTCAGCTTCAAGAGCGGGGCCTATATCATCATAGAGCACACCGAGGCGCTCCACGTCATCGACGTCAACTCCGGCAACAGAAGCAAGGCCACCAACGATCAGGAGACCAACGCTCTGGAAGTCAACCTGCGCGCCGCCGACGAAATCGCACGCCAGCTCAGACTGCGCGACATGGGCGGAATCATCGTCATCGACTTCATCGACATGAACAAGCCGAACACCGCCAGAAGCTGCTCGAGCATATGCGCGAGGTCATGGCCAACGACCGCGCCCGCCACAACATTCTGCCCCTGAGCAAATTCGGACTCATGCAGATCACTCGCCAGCGTGTGCGCCCGGCGCTCGACATCACCACAGCCGAAACCTGCCCTTCATGCTTCGGCAAGGGAGAGATTCAGCCATCGCTGCTCTTCACCGACAAACTTGAGGAAAAGCTCGACTATCTGGTGAATACGCTTGATGTAAAGAAATTCACGCTTTACGTGCACCCCTTCGTGGATGCATATCTAAAGAAAGGACTCATCTCCATCTATACGAAATGGCGCCGCAAGTTCGGCCGCGGTTTGAAACTGATAGCCGATCAGTCGCTGGCCTATCTGCAATACCGCATCATAGATTCCGATCATAAGGAGATAGATCTGAAAGAAGAAAGCGACATCAACAGCTCCCACAGCAAGAGCCATGGCAGAGCCAACAATCGAGACAAATAAGAAAAGCATCAAAACGAAATCCCATCTGAAGGGCGGAATCCGGCGGCGAGCCGCATTCCGCCCTTCGCTCTTCCACCTTCATTCTCCTTGGATGTCGGAAATTGAAAATTTTTTGAAATAATGTTGCAAAATTTGATTATGTCGGCAAAAATTCTTACTTTTGTAAAAGAGAACAGAATAAATTTCACACCTCAGCCGGCGGCATGACAGTAAATGCCGATTCCGGCATGTCGAAGAAAGATGATTATTAACCTTTTAATGTTTTTGTAATGAAAACCTCATTCGTATTTCTTGCCGATGGATTTGAAGAGATTGAGGCGCTGACGGTGGTCGATGTGCTTCGTCGCGCCGGGATTCCGGTGAAGACTGTGTCAATCTCCAAGTCAATTGGAGTTGTCGGTGCACACGGTATTACGGTAAAGGCTGACGTGCTTTTTGACAGCACGCTTTTCGACCATCCCGAGTGGTTGATCCTTCCCGGAGGACTTCCCGGAGCAGACAACCTCTATGATTTCTTCCCGTTGCATGGCCTGCTGGAAGAACAATTGAAGAGCGGCCGCAAAGTCGCAGCCATCTGCGCCGCTCCCGGCGTGGTGCTCGGTCAACTCGGGCTCCTCAAGGGAAGAAAGGCCACTTGCTATCCCGGATTCGAATCCAAAATGGCAGGTGCTCAGGCAGTTGACGCTCCCGTAGTGGTCGATGGCAATCTCGTGACGGGCAATGGTCCCGCGAATGCCTTGCTCTGGTCGATGAACATCGTGCGCGAGACGCTCGGCGAGCAGGAGGCCGTGAAGGTTGCCAACGGTATGCTGCTTTACCTGGCATCCCACGAAGAATACGATTTCGGTTGATCCGAAGTCAGACACCGCCGCGAATATCGGGAATCCAAGAGAACATCTTATAAAAACGCATCATATAAAAGCGCATCATATAGGACGCTCCTCGAGCGGATTGATCCGACGGCGTGAACGCAGACTAAATGAATATAGATGGACATTTACTACCACATTGCAAAAGCCGGGGAGGGACAATATCGAGAAAAGATGAGCCGCTTCCTGGCTTTTGCATTCCCCGCTTCCTCTGCCGAAGAAGCAAAATCTATCGTAAAGGATATCCAGAATAGATATCATGACGCCCGCCATGTCTGCTGGGCTTACATGATCGGGCCCGACATGGCCGAGTTTCAGCTCAATGACAACGGCGAACCGTCGGGCACTGCCGGCAAGCCGATTCTGGGTCAGATCCGCAGCTATGGCGTGACGGATGTGGTCGTGGCCGTGGTGAGGTATTTCGGCGGCATAAAACTCGGCACGTCCGGTCTCATAACAGCCTATCGCGAGGCAGCCTCGCTCGCACTTGCCGATGCCGGGAAGCTGGAGATGCATAAGATGGTGGATGCCGCGGTGGAGGTGCCTTATATCACGGCCGACACAGTGATGAAGATTATCAAAGAGGAGGAGCAGACCGGCAATGTCGTGGTTGTTTCGCGCGATTTCAACAATGTCTGCTCTCTGCGGCTCAGTGTGCGCGAAGACCACGCCGATGAGATTCTCGGCAAAATGAGCAAGGCCGAAGGAATCAGCATCACCCGCATATAAAGATAATGGAAACGATTTTGATTATAGCTCTACTGGTTGCTGTCGTAGCGCTGGCGGTGGTTGGCGCGGCGCTTTTCATGGCGCGGCGCGGCAATCAGTCAAGTGGTGCCGTTTCGGAGGAGGCGGCGCGGATCGCTGCGGCTCAGGCCAAGCATTACGAAGAAGCCACGAGTCGTCTTATTGAGGAGACACGCCGCCAATATGAACGTCAGATTGCAATCCTCGAGCAGCGCCTTGAACGCCAGGCTGAGGAGGTGCGCCAACGCTCAGCCACGGAATTCTCCGACTTGGCCGCAAAGGCTCTCGACGCCCAGTCGGCCACACTTCGGCGCACGAACCGCAATGAAATAGACGCCGTGCTCGCACCTCTGCGTGATCGACTGGCGGATTTCCAGAAGGCTGTCAGGGAATCATATGTGGATGAAAACGCGCGCCGCGAGGCGCTCTCGGAGAAAATCGAATACTTGACGAAAATGAGTTCCGAAGTCGGAGAGGAAGCCCGAAGGCTTTCGAACGCGTTGCGCGGCAACGCTGCCCTGCAGGGAAAATGGGGTGAGACCGTGCTGGAGCAATTGCTTGAAAAGGCAGGTCTGCAGCCGGGAGTGCATTTCTCGCTCCAGCAGGCTAAGGAGGATGGAAAAGGATATACGACTGAGGAAGGGACCGGCCTGCGCCCGGACGTAGTGTTGCTGCTGCCCGGCAAGCATAAGGTCATCATAGACTCTAAAGCCTCAGTGAGCGCGTATCTGAGTTATTCCGAGGCCGAAACTGAGATGGAAGCCAAGATCCATCTTAAGCGGCACGCCTTGTCGGTGAGGAAGCATATCGATGAACTCGCGGCGAAGCAATACCATAAGAATGTGCCCGGCGCGCTTGAGCAGACTCTGATGTTCATGCCCAACGACGCAGCCTATCTTGCGGCGTTGAGAGCCGACAGCGCATTGCCCGATTATGCTATGTCGAAGAATGTGGCGATCGTTTCCCCGGCCCACTTGATGTCGGTGGTCCAGCTCGTCATGCAGCTTTGGCGCGTGGAGAATCAAAACCGCAACGCTGAGAATATCGCGAAGTCGGCGGGTCAGCTCTACGATAAAATCGTGACTTTCATCTCCGATTTCGAATCGATCGAAGCCCATGTGGTCAAAGCCCATGAGGCGTATGAAAAGTGTCTCGGTCAATTGGCCGGCGGCCGCGGCAACGTGTTGGGAAGAGTGGAAAAACTCCGCGAGATGGGGGCCAAGACCTCCAAGCGCATCCCCGAGCGCCTTCTCGCTGAAGTCGGCGATCAGGAGATCAGTGAAGCCGGGGGAGCCTGATGTAAGTGAGCAGGCGTGAATCCGAAGCACTGCGCCGCCAGGATGGAAGAGCGTCGGTCTCAAAGGTGCAGATCGGAGAAGGGTGGATGTTCTCCTCGCGCACACCGCTTTTGAGAAGACGGATGCGGTTTACGTTCTGCAGGTCGAGGTGCCTCTCGCCGATAATGGCTTTTTCATAGCCGGCGTTTCTGAAAAGCTCGATCATGGCGAGGTTCACTTCATAACACTTGCCGCAGATCGACGGACCGAACGCCGCCTCGATGCGGGCCGGGTCAGCGCCGAGTTCCTGAAGTTTTGCTATTGTAAAAGTGACGATGCCCCCGATTGTGCCCTTCCATCCGGCATGGATGGCGGCAACGGCCCGGATGTCGGGCGCGTGGAGAAGCACGGGCACGCAGTCGGCGGTGCGGACTCCGATGTTCAATCCCGGCGCCAGCGAAATGATGGCGTCGGTGTTTTCAAGATTCGGCACTACGCCGTCTGATTTGATGACGGCGACGTTGCAGCTATGGGTCTGCACGGGAATGACAGTGCCTGCGGGCGCGAGGGCCGCATTGTCCATGACGCCGGCCTCAACGGCGGCATCGCTGAAAAATATTCTGTAATTCATCTTTATTAAGGGCTTTAGGGACTTTAGGGACTTTAGGAGCTTTGGGTCTTGGTTGCCCCGCTATTTCTTCATTTCATCCACTAATGATTGGCAAGCGTCTTCAAGCAGATCGAGCACGATTTCGAATCCCTCGGATCCTTCATAGTAAGGATCTGGCACATGATCAGCCGATGGATGCTGACGGCAGAAGTCGGTCATCATCACTACTTTGCGCTCGTCGTCGATGGTCGGCGCGAAGGCACGCAGGCGTGAGTAATTGCTTGAGTCCATGGCGACTATCAGGTCGAAGTCTTCGAAATCAGAGGTTTTTACGGGTCGGGCACGATGGGTGAGATTGTAGCCTCGCCGGCGCGCGTGCAGCCGCATGCGACTGTCGGGCAGATCGCCGGCGTGGCCGGAGTAAAGTCCGGCGGAATCAAATTCAAACTGGCTGGCGACGTTCTCCACCTCGGCGATGGCGCGGGCGATGCCTTCGGCGGCAGGCGAGCGGCAAATGTTGCCGAGGCAAACGAATAGCACACGTTTTTTATCTTTCTCTTTCAGCTCGGCGGCGAGCTGCTCTGTGGCTTTGTTTTTAAGCATAATTATTTCGGGAATTTGGCGAGGATATAAAGGGGGCAATAGGTCAGGGTGGGATTTTGCGGCAGCGAAGTGAGCAGATTCCGCGCCTCGCAGTGCGAACCGCCTCCCACCCCCGTGGCGCTCAGATGATGGAGCAGATCGCGAGGGGATTCAAATCGCAGGGTTATCTCTTCATCGTGAAGCTCAGGGGATGGGAAGAAATCCTTCAGATGGTTTTCAAGTTCGACGCGGCTGTGATAAAGCAGGGGAGAGGGGCGCAGAGTGTCGAGTTCGCGAAGATTGCCCGGCAGATATGTGGAGCATAGCAGGGCGCCGTCGGGATGGAGAGCGAGCTTGGCGTTGAGGAAGAATCTGCGGATATCGGCAAACCATTGGATGGTGTTGGCCGAAATGATGAGATCATATTGCGGATAATCGCGGTCAGCATTCTCGGAGAGCCATTGCATGGAGTCGAGCCAAATTTCCGCGTCGGCCTTGTAATAGCGCTCATTCGGGCAAATTCCGAAATGCTCTACCTCGTAAAGGTCGAGGAAATCGATGGAGGCAATCCGGACATAATCGGGGAGTGCGCGCGTGAGCAATCCGGAGCCGGGCCCGATTTCGAGAATGTGGAGCGGTTTGCCCCCCTCCGATTTGCGGAACTCTGCCGGAATCATATCGAGCAGATTGCCGACGATCCTGGCTTGCGCGGATGCGTTGGTGTCATAGGTGGGGAGTGCGCGTCGGAATCTATCCGCGATCCGGGAGGTGTCGGGGGTGACTTCACGGATAATTTTCTGCAGAGGGATGAAGTGTCCCGCATTGAGTTCGATAATCTGCGCCTCGGGGCAGTGGGCGCGCCACGCTTTTATTTGCGAGGCGGGAGGAAAAATCCTGTCGGTCTTCCCGATGTAGGCTCTTTTCCAGGGAAGGTTGGCCGAAAATGGTAGTGTCTCGATTGCCAGGAGTTCATCTTTTAGATAATCGATATCGCTTTCGGTCAAGGAGGAGATTTCTTGGGCGTCCGGTTGGAATTGAAATGAATCCCCGACTGAAGACATTCTGCGTTGGAACTTAAGCAGGTTGCGCGGCGAGAGGGCCCGGGCTGTGCCATGGTAGATATCCGCCGGGATGCCTTCGGAGTCGGAGACGGGCCGGAGGGTGCCGTTGATGGCGAATGCGGCGGCGATTCTTTCGGCATAAGGAGAGAGAATGGCTTCGGCGGCGGCCACGCCGAGCGACCAGGCTATGACGAAGACGCTCGAATGCTGCGAAACGACATCGCGAAAATCCTCCTCAATGGCTGAATTGCCTTCCGGATGGAGGGGGCGGATGTCGGCATATCCGTGAAAAAGGAGAATATTCCAGCCTTCGGCCAGCAGATCGGCGTATAGGGCCGGAGTGGTGCTCCACCCCGGGAAAATTATTAGCAGGCGCCGCGAGCTCCGGTTGAAAGATATATAATCGAACTTCATTGCAATTTTCAGACTTTACCTTGCCGCTGTCTGCATGAGTCTGCCTCATAAAAAGAGATCCGCGGCAATCAGAGTGCAAAAATAGCAATTTTTACCTATAAATTCAAGAGAAGTTTTGAGGATGTTGACCTTAGAGCCTGTCTGGATTTAACGTTTATTATAAATTTATTTTAACGAATGGCTAATCTTGAGGTCTTTTTTGGCGCTTTTCCAATCCGTCATCGGTCGTTTAGCCCGCTAAACTCCCTCTTCCGGATTGAAAAATCCCTCAAAAAATCCTCTCAAAAAATCCTCTCAATCTAACCATTGTTAAATCCAGACAGGCTCTAAAACTTTTGTTGCACCCTTTTTTGTGATGTTTGCGGCTCATCGGGGGAATTAAGCGGCCCTGCGTGAGAGTAGCCTTGTCAACATTGGAAATCATATTTGGATGCGGCCGCGCAGTCGGGTGTCGATGGGGCGCAGGATGTACTCGATCAGCAGCGCCGACAGATATGAGATCAGGAGCAGAGCGATGAAAATAAGTGGAGGATATCTGAAGGAGTAGATGAAATTCTTGAAGAGGTTGAAGCACAGCCAGGAATGGATGAACCAGATATCCATAGAAGCGCGCCCGAGGGGGCGAAGGATTGCCGACGCGGCTTTACCGATCGGAATCAGGGCAAGCAGGATGGTAAACAGAAGGCAGTAGATCGACGTGATTGGTGCGATGACCTGAATGACCACGAGAGCCGCAATAGCCGCGAAATATGTCAGGTTTCTGCATTTGAATCCATTCATGAATGAGGCGATCTTCTCGATGTAGGTCTCGCGGGCCAGCATGGCGCCGAATGTGATTTTGAAGAGAAACATGCCGGATTCGTAGAGAATGATCGCCGGCCGGAAAGCGAAGATACTCTCCAAGCTCGGAGATTCATAGTATCTTGTCAGGATGGTGTTGATTATGAAAGTGACAATCAGTATCGTTATGGCGTTGAATCGCTTGTAGAATCTGAAAATCGGAGCCGACAAAGCTGAAATTACGGCATATGGCATAAGGAACCACATGACATAGGTATATGTCGGATTGATAGCCGAGAAGTTCTCCAATATGCTCAAGGTTGAGCCCGGATAGAGCTCGGGATTGATGAAATGTCCGATTGCGACGAAAACGGCTGTGATCACCCAATAATGGATGAATAATTTCAAAAGCCGGCTCCAGCGGTGGGTGTCGCCTTTTTCCCAGACTTTATAAAGCCCGTAGCCGCCGACAATGAGGAAGATATTCACGGGATTCATAGCCCGGGCGAGGATGAATGCCAAAGGAGCCTCTCCTATTTCGACCAATGGATGATATAGAGAGAAATAATCGGTTTTGTCGAAAAGGTGAAGAAAAAGCATCATCAATATTGCAATTCCTTTGATTTCGGTGGTCCTTTCGCGGTTCATCTGGTTATGTCTATTGGAATGGAATGAAAAAAGGCCTGTCGCTGACAAGGGCACATCGACTACGAGGCGGATGTCATGACAAAATCCGGGGCCGGAGGCATGAAAATCGAAGCGAAACCGGCGGGAATACAAAAATAGCAAACATTTGTGAAAAAATCAAAAGAACTTAATGCTTGAAATTTTGTTAAAATAGTAGAAAAGCAATAAATTTGCACAACCGAAAAAAATTACGATTATGAATGAATCCAATAGCCCAAAAGGAATGCGACTCGCATTCGGTATCTTTATGATACTCGTCTATGTCGGCGTCGGCGTATTGTTTATCTGCAATGTGTTTGACATCGTCAATCATACTCTCTCGATAGTGATCGGCGCTCTTCTCTGTGTCTACGGCGTCTGGAGAGGTTATCGCCTATATAAGGGGATGCCCTGAACCGTTATGTGCCGGCGTTGTCGGCGCGTCAGGTTGAAAAATCAATAAATTTATGCTATGACTATGAAAATCAGTAAATTGATATCAGGCGCTATGGTGGTTCTCGCGGCCGTGGCGCTTGCTTCGTGTGGCGAAGTGAAGCGCGGTGAATATACGTCGGGCACGGCGGCCGTCTTCTGCGACGACGGCTTCAAGAATATCCTCGACGAGGAGATCCAGGCTTTCGAATTCACATATAAAGATGCCACCATCCTTCCCTTCTACATGTCGGAGCAGGCCTGCATCGACTCGATGATGCAGGATAAATGCCAGAGCATCATCATCACCCGCGATTTCACAAAGGAGGAGCGGGCGCATATCAAATCGCAGAATAAGCGAATCGTGCGGTCGAACTGCATAGCGGTCGACGCCGTGGCGATGATCGTCAATAAAGACAATCCGGTGCAGGCGCTTTCCATGGATGAGATCAAGAAAATCCTCACAGGGGAGATCACCCGGTGGAATCAGCTCGCCGGAAGCGACACGACAGCCATCAAAGTGGTGTTTGACGCCGAAGGGTCCTCCACAGTGAGCTACATGCGCGATAAATTCCTCCCGGCAGGGAAGAAAATAACGGATTACATCAAACCATACGCCCAGAAGAACAATGCGGCTGTGTTTGATGTGGTCAAGAAAGATCCCGACGCACTGGGAATCATCAGCGTGTCGTGGCTGGGCAATGACCTGAGCGTGGCCAAGACCGTGCCGATGGAGAGTCGCATGGAGGATTACGCCAATGAAAACGACTCGATCAATACGGATCTCACGGAGGAGGTGAACATCATCAAGGTGAGCAATCCGAACGCCGACAATGACTATAGCCCGGTGGCCTATAAGCCCTATCAGCTTTACATCAACTCGGGCGAGTATCCGCTTTTCCGCAAGGTATGGATGATTTCCACGGCGTCGAATTCGACAGTGCTGCATAGCTTCTACACATTCGTGACGGGCTTTGTGGGCCAGAAGATCATCATCAAGTCGGGCATCATGCCATATCACGTGCATCGCCGCGTGGTGCAGGTGGTTAAATAGTTTATAGGTGATGGTTGATGGAAATAATGATATTGTTTCCTTTATCGGCAAAAGTAAACGTTAAGAGGGTATCTAATAAAAAATGTTAATGGATTTGCGTCGGATTTTTGAGGAAATTTCTGTAAATGAGGAAGGAGCGTAGCGAGCTACGCGACCGACGAATTTGCTGAAATTTACCAAAAAGACGGCCAAAGACATTGACAATTAAAATTCAGTCAATGAATGAAATTGACAAATAATTGGGAACCAATTATTTGACGATTTTATGAATTGCGAATTTTAAGTTTTTTTATGAGATACACTCTTAGTTATAGACGCTTGACACTGCAAAGAAGGGATAACTTGAAAGAATGACAAAATTGATATGGAAGATTGTCCGGTTCCGGCGAATGCCGGGGCCGGACGATCGTTTTATACACTCAAAAGATGGTATTATGAGGCGGGTTTTAACAAAGTTTATGGAAATTCGGGATAATTAAAATAAACAACAATCCAAATACGTTGTCATATAGATATAAATAAGCTTTAAGCAGTGGATTCCGGCCGAAATATTTGCGGAATTTGACTTTAATGCTTATATTTGCAGTGGAAAATGCCAAAGCGTATGTTCAAAGTCAGCGGTTGCTTCCCTTCGGGAAGCATTCCGAATTTGAAAACAGCTTTCATCAGAAACTAAACACAATCATATATATGAATTACAAAGCCTTATTCTCGATCGCCTTGGCCTCGATGGCCTTCACGGCAATGGCTCAGACTCACGCCGAGGGTGTGGAGTACTATGAAGCCGACCAGCTTGACAACGCGAAGGAACTGTTGCAGCGCAACCTCAACAATTCCGGCACCGACAAGTCAATCGCATATTATTATCAGGGCCTTATCGCGCTGAAGGAGAACAATCCCTCTCAGGCTGCCAAGCTCTTCGAGCAGGGCTGCCAGGCAAATCCCGATTACGCCTACAACTATGTAGGTCTCGGTCAGGTGGACCTTATCGGCAATGCTCCCAAGGTGGCCGAGCAGAACTTCAAGAAGGCCGAATCCCTTGGCAAGAAAGACGCCGGAGTGCAAATTGCCATTGCCCGCGCCTATGACGCAGTGGATCCGGAGCTCTATTCCAAGGAGATTGAAAAGCGCCTTGAGAAGGCTCGCCGCCAGAATATGAAGGACCCCGATATCTACATCTTCGAGGGAGACCGCCTCGCCCGCCAGAAAGACTACGGCAACGCCGGCGCAAAGTATGAGATGGCCCTTAACTACGATCCCAACGCCACGGCCGCCTACTTCAAATATGCCACTCTCTTCTCGCAGGTGAATCCCGAATACGGCATCAACATGCTGCAGAAACTTCTCCAGCTCAACCCGAACTCCGCTCTCGGCCAGCGTTCCCTCGCAGACGCTTACTATAAGCAGAGCATGTTTAAGGAAGCAGCCCAGCAATATGGCAACTACGTGAAGAATCCCAACCACTTCAAGCAGGACGAAGACCGCTACGCGTTCCTCCTCTTCTATGGTCAGGACTATCAGGCCGGTTACGACTACGCCACCAAGCTTCTCCAGGCCAACCCCGACAACTTCACGGCCGAGCGCTATCAGTTCATGAACGCCGCCCAGATGCCTTCGATGGCCGATAAGCTTCTGCCGATGGCTGAAAAACTTTATGCCGATCATCTGAAGAACCCCGCCAACACTTTCGCTCCGATCGACTACATCCTCGTCTCCGATGAGTTCCAGAAAGCCAAGAAGATCGATGAGGCAGTGGCTGTGCTTGAAGACGGCATCAAGAACATGCCTGAGAACGCTTCCTTCTATAAGCAGCTCGCAATGGTTGATGTGGACCGCAACGACATGGCCGCCGCTTCGCAGGCCTATGCCGGATATCTTAAGAATACGGCAGATCCCGGTTATAACGACATGATCCAGGCTGCAGTGTTCGCCTTCTATGCAGGCGTGCAGTATAAGGAGTCCGATCCTGCCAAGAGCGCTGAGTTCTATGCTGAAGCCGCAAAATATGCCGATAATGCGGCCGAACTCTATCCCGGAATGTATCGCCCCTTGAAGATCAAGGGTGACATCGCAGCCCAGCAGGGTGACAATGCAGCCATGGTGGACTATTATATCCAGGCTATCGACAAGCTTGAGGCCATGGACGGCGATACGAGCCGCTATGCAAGCGATGCCAAGAATATGTATAACAGCGTAGGCAACTCCTATCTCGACAAGAAGGACAACGCCACCGCCAAGCGATACTTCAACGGCTATCTGAAATACGACCCCGACAACGCCGACTATAAGAAATTCGTAGACAGCCTCTGATCAGAGTGATAAACTTTATCAGACACACTCTAAGAGTTTCTGAAAGTGAGTATAAAATAATAAACCCCGCCACTCCGGCGGGGTTTATTCGTATTGGGGCGGATGCGTCAAAATGGCCTCGCTCTCTGATCAGTTTCGGTCATCTTTATTAATACCCTATCTCAAAAAATGGGGAGTGTCGGGGTCTAAGAAGTGACCGGTCGGGACCTATAAGAGATGCTCTCATTGCGGGCATTGCCTTCGGGATTATTTCACGGATCGGATCTGCATTATGCGGTTTTCGAAGTCATCGTTGCTGACGATGGAGCGTTTCTTGGCTTTGGTCTTATATGTGTTGATCGTATTGACTGAATAATTGAGGAATTGCGCGATGTCGGCGCTGTCGGTGATTCCCAGGCGTATGAGGGCGAATATTCTCATCTCCGGGGTCAGGATGCCATCGGGGGTCTCCGTCGGTTCGTCTTTGTCGAAAAGCAGATTGTATTGCTCCACGAACGTCGGGAAAAGAGTCAGGAAGATATGGTCGAACTCCTTGAGCATCTTTTCCTTTTCCTGCTTGATGGCCGAGATGGGGAGCCTCTGGCGGAGATCCTGGGGCTGATTGACCTTGATTTTGAGGTTTACGAGCTTATATATATTCTCGATCTTTTTGATATACTCCGATATGAGATAGAAGACATAGCCGAGGTATTCATCCTTGATTTTGATGCTCTCCCTGAGCTGGGTGTTTAGTGAACGGAGTTTTGAGTTTGCATCGCTGATCTCTTCGTTTTGCTTGGAGATTTCCACATTCTGCTTCGATATCTCGTCGTTCTGCTTAGAGATTTCCTCATTCTGCTTGGATATTATTGCCTTGGAATCGCGGAGCGTCTTGTTCTGGATTCGGATGTAGATGAAAAGCGCTATGACAACGGCGGTGAGCACGGAGGTCAGGATGAGGTATATCCAAGCTTTATTCCGTTGTTGCTCGACGGAGGTGTAGCGTGAAGCCTCGATGATGGAGAGTGTGCGACCAATTTCGGCCTTTCGTTGTGGAGCGTTGTAGTTTTCGGCATCTTCCAGGGCCACATGGATATATTTTGCGGCGCGGTTGACATCACCCTCCTCGAAGAGCTCATAGGCGAGGAAATGCTTTGAAGTAGTTTCGCGCACGGCGGATTTAATGTCCATTATAGCCGATTGCGCCTTCATCTCGAGGCCGTTATGACGTTCGCCATTGGAAAGATAGAGGTCGCCGAGCATGGAATACAGCATCGCCTTGACGGAGTTGTCGACATCCTTTCTGGCGAGGAGAGAATTGAATGTATCGATCCCTTCCTCTCTGCTTTTTCTGAGGCCTATGACGAAGAAAGAGGCGAACTCGGCGGGATACGAGCCCGGTTTTGCGAGATTGAGGATCGAATCGGCATAGGCGCGGGATTTCATCGCATAGCGGTCTTCGAATCGGCTGCTCGTGAAATTGCTCAAATCAGAGAAAAGTCTTGTGGCAAGAACATAGAATTCAATCTTGAGCGAGTCGCTGACGTTGGAGAGGTTGGTTTTTTCAAGGATTTCGACGGCATTGGTGAAATCACCTCTCGACATATAGGTGAATATGTTGTCGTATCTGGCGGTGGCGATCATATCCGGATTCGCCGCGTTGCGGGCGAGCACTTCCCCCCGGTCGGCGATTGTGCGTGCCGAATCGTTCTGAAAGCTTCTGTAGGCGTAATGGAGTTTATGGTTGATTTCAAATCTTCGAGCGTAATCTGCAGGAGGCACCTTATTATAAAGATTGCGCAGGCTGTCGATCAAATGCTCGTGGGCCATATAGTAAGTGTCACGCCGTTCCATGACGTGATCGAGCTCTTTGAGTTTTTCCTCAAACGCGGGATTGTGGCTCCGTGCAGTCGCAGAGCATAAAGAGGTTGAGCATAGGAGGCAAACTAATATGTATATGGCTTTTTTCATGGAAATCAAGAATTAAGAAGCTGGGTGAAGTTAAAGTCAGGGTATGAGTTCCTTTGAGGAACGGCCATGATCGAGGCGGATGAAGACTCCGTGGCGGCTTGAGTCTGAGACTCTTTTTCCTGTGAGGTCAAACATCAAGGATTCGGATGCGGGACTGACAAGGGTCAGATCAACTCCTGCCTCGGTGGGATCTGTGAAGTTGAAGCCCGCCGGGATTTTGCTCATGTATGGATCGACCACATTTTCTGAGTGGATATCATGGAAAGTGCCGTTGCCGCCGACGGCCGGGTCGATGAAAACGCCGTAACGATAATCCTGCACTCCATTGATATTGATGTCATGCAGGTTGAGATTCAATATTTTTTTGCCTGAGTTCGCCTTTATTGAGACGGCATCGAAGCGAGAGTCAAAGATGTCGACGTCATGAATGTGGATGTTGCGCAGGTCGTAGGCCCATCCGGCGCCGATCTGCAGCGCTGCGGCAGAAGATCCCCAGAATCCGCCTTGTTCTCCGGGAGTGCCCTGCTTGGCACCGCAACGGCGCAGGGAGATGTCATGCAGTTCGAATTCACCTTCGGAGGAGAAGCCGGTGCCGTCGAAATCGCAAACGGTGCGGGCGCCGGCCTCCATGGCGTCGAAGATGGCGATATGGTGAGCATGGCCGCGACGGCCGCCGAAAAAGCCGAGCGAAGAGGCTCGCCAGTTGCATTCGGCTGTGCAGTAGGAGAATTCATTGTCTGAGGCGAAATCACCCGTGCTCCAGGAAGCCATGTCATCGTCGCCGTTATTGCGGAAACTGCACCGGGTTACGATGCAATTGGAGGAATTGTTGGCGAGGTTGATGCCGTCAGCATAATTGTTGCGGAATCTGCATCTTTCCACTCGCAAGGCATTTGCGCCAGTGATCCACGCTCCGCATTCGAAATGGTCGATTCTGAGGTCAGCCACTCGGGAATTCCGGCCCCATGAGCCGTTGAGTCCTTTGCCCACCTGATAGGAGGGATTGTTTTGGAAATAGCGTTTGTCGTTGGCGGTGTCGATGCTCATAGCTTCGAGGGTGACGTTGTCGACGTTGCAGTGCACGCCGCGGGCGGCATAGGTCGACCGGGAATCAGAAGGAGTGGAGAAGTATAAGCGAGTGTGCCAGATCCCCGCGCCGATGATGTGGGTGCCCGGGGTGGAGATGAATAGTTGACGTGACAATTCATACTCGCCCTCGGGGATGAAGATGGTCTTGCCGCCGTTCTGGCTGATGAAGTTCGCCAGCGGGGTGGTGCCGTCGTAAGCCACTTTGTTATCAGCCTCAATGCTTTCGAAAGTTGTGGGGGCGTCGACGGGTTCGAGTTCCACGAAATCAATGGAATAGTCCAAGTCATTGTCGTCAGCCTTGGCGATGCGAAGTTTGGCTCCGGAGGGAATGTCTTGGTCGAGCAGCACATACTTTTCATCAAATCTCATACGAGCGAACTTATCGGGAGATGGGGAATTGTCGGGATATTTTTCATTCGAGTGGGCAATGACGGTGTATTGCCACGCCCATGCCGAAGAGACCTCGATATCGCGCAAGGGCTGGCCATCGACGCTGAGTGAGAAGTTGCCTTTTATTCCTCCTCCTCGGCTATTGTCGGGGATGGAGAATCGGATAGTGAGTCCGCGTCCCGGCCGGTCGATGGTCCATTCGGCGTAATCACCTTTGCTTCTCAGCGAGAGTGCTGTGAGATTCGATGCTTCTGCTTGGGTGCAATCTTGAGTATATGGCTGAGGCGGAAGGAGAAATTCTCCCCGGGCTTCGCATAGTCCGGGTTCGGCCTCATAGCGCTGCCAAGGTCGGTCATACCAACCGCGCTGCAGAGCGTCGTCGGCAAATTCAAAAGTTTGGGCATAGGCTTGAGCCGTCAGGCAGAGGGCTGCTATGATAAGTAAAAATTTGGATTTGACTTTCATGGAGTTTTCAGATGTTTAAAATAAGTCAAGCCAGGTTTGATTCTGGATTAAATCCGGCGTGAGTTGGATTGTTTATGTGTCTGCCCGGAGAATGGAAGACGGAATTATTTTTGCTCTGCATTACAAAATTACACTTAACTTTCGAATCTGCAAACACTCCGGCGGCGCTTTTTTTTGAAAATCTAAAACTATGATTTGCTCAATATGCAGTGAGATAGAATTTTAGGTTTTCAATGTATGTCAAAAAATATAATCATAATTTTGAATTTTCAAGCTTGGATTTTAAAAATATGCTGAAAAACATAAAAAATTGGGGATGGAAAACGATTATATTATTTTAGGCATATGTGGATGGTATTCGTCAATGAGTCAAATAGATATGTGAAAAATTGAAAATATTTCGTAATATTACTTAAATATTGCTTTGAGAGGGGAAAAAAAGCGAGTAGTTTTGCGGCAGATAAAATTTCGTTTAACACAGAGCATTGCCCGCCGAATGGACATCGGGTATAAGATGATTATCGAAGATTGGCATCGGAATTCGGCAAAGCTCGCAAAAACTAATTACACATGAAAAAGTTTACTCTATTCGCAGGCCTCGCACTGCTCGGACTCAGCTCCGCAAACGCAGAGGAAGTTCTCAACAACCCGACCCTCGCCGACGGCTCCTATGTCGTGAAGTATGACATCGAAAACCATAAGTTTGCCGAGAGCAACGATTTCGAGGTAGATGAAACCTTCGTCTTCGCAGTCGACATCACCGGCACGTCCTACGTGGAAGCGCTTCAGACCACGGGCCGCAATCCCGAGATTCTGGGCCGCGGCATTGCACGCGACATCTACGCCAACAATGATGTGAACGCGTTTCCGAATTTCTCGAACGGCGCGAACCTCGACGGCCGTCTCTTCCACATCGAGGGCAACATCTACGGCATGACGTTCAATCTGCTGCAATATGCAGCCGGCCATTACATCGACGGCCCATTCGGCTACGTGGAAGGTGGCACCTACGACTGCTGCCAGCCCGGCACGACAATGACCTTCGGCTGCAACACCTTCCCCTTCGGATGGTCGGCCACAAGCTGCGGCGCTGAATGGTGGAACGCCATCGCCGAACCGATCTCCAGCCTCTGGTTTACCACCGCTCCCTACACCGGCACCAAGACCAGCCCTGAATTCTACTTCGATGACTTCACGGAAGAGGGCGAGCTCGCATTCCCCGGCTGCGAAGATTCCAAATATGCCGACAAAGGCTACGCGAAGCCTGAATTCTATCTCGCAGCTATCGGTGGAGCCGGCGTTGGTGAAGTTGACGCTGCCGCCGAAGGAGAACCCGAATGGTTCAACCTGCAGGGTGTGAAAGTGGCAAATCCTGAAAAGGGCATCTACATTTGCCGCCGCGGCGCCAAAGTCGAGAAAGTTGTTGTGAAATAAGTGACTCAGTCTCCGCGCATAAGAATGGCGGCGCATCCTCCCGACCCCGAGAGGGGCGCCGCCATCACAAAATGAATACTTTCTAATCCCGAACCTTCACCTCTCAACCCTCAACTATCAACACCCAACTCCCAACTCCCAACTCCCAACTATCACCTATCAACTCCCTCCCCTCAACTGCTTGCTCTGCGTTTTGACCCGAAGCCGAAAGGCGAGGGGTCGTTGCCTCTCCCGAAAAACTCATCCTCGAGAATATCAACCTGACAAATCCCCTTCTATCTTCATGAAAAGTAGTAATCATCGAAAAATGGCAATGCTGGCAATGGCGGCGGCCGTCTCGGTCGGCTCTGCCGGGCTGATGGCGGAAACTTACAGAGGCCACGTCGTCGATGAGAACGGCGAGCCGCTCGTGGGCGCCACGATCGTCGTCAACGGCTCATCCCCAAAAGCCACGGCCTCCGATATCGACGGAAATTATACACTTTCCGCGGATGGAGCCAAAAGCATCACAGTGTCTTATGTAGGTTTCAATTCCTCCACGCTTAAGGTTGGAAAAAATCAAACAGAATACAATTTCAAGTTGGTTGAAAACACCAAGGCTCTCGATGAGATTGTGGTGGTGGGCTACGGCTCACAGAAGCGTTCGGAAATCACGGGTGCCATCTCCTCCGTCAAGGGAGATGCCATCAAGGATTTCTCCACGACATCCGTGGCCGATGCGTTGGCCGGCATGGCGCCCGGCGTTTCTGTGACGAATTCCACGGGCAATCCCGGCGAGAGTCCTGACATCATCATCCGTGGCGCGGCTTCGGTCAACGGCATGTCGCCCCTATATATTGTCGACGGCGTGAAGCAGGCCACGGGTTTCAGCTTCAACACCAACGATATTGAATCTATCGAAGTGCTCAAGGATGCCGGTTCCTGCGCCATTTACGGTGCCGAGGCCGCCGGGGGTGTGATTCTCGTCACTACCCGCCGCGGCAAGGAAGGCAAAGCCCGACTCAATATCACAGGCAGATACGGCTGGCGCAAGCAGTCTTCGGGAATCAAGTTGCTCAACCGCGATGAATTCATCGCGGCCAAGGCGCTCACGGGCATGAACGTGCTCGCCCAGGAGGGTGTAAGCGCCGCCTCGGAACTTCCCGACGTAGACTGGATGGATGTGATGTATGACACGGGCCACGAGCAGGAATACAATATCTCACTCTCGGGAGGACGCGATGGTTTGAATTATTATTTCTCCGGCGGCTTTTACGATGAGAAGGGCGTTTACCTTGATTCAAAGGCACAGCGCTTCTCCGTGCGCACCAACGTGGATTGGAAAATCAACAAATACTTCACCATCGGCACGTCATCCTACGGCAATTATATCAAGAAGAATCCTACGAAGGTATATTCAGTATTCACAAATGCGGTGCCCTTCCGCACGGTGCCCACGATGGCACCTGTGGATGAGGACGGCAATTTCGCCTCTACTCCATTCTATCTTAACGGCCCCAACCTTTACGGCAACGAGCTGACGTATCATCAGAAAGGTGATGATTATGGGTTTGATTTCGTGGCATACCTTGATGTGCATTTCATTCCGGAACTCACGCTTCACGTGAACGGCGCCGCAAAGATCGCCACATCCGCCAGCCGGGTGTTTTCCGAGGCCTACGACTTCCGCGCCGTCAAGGAATCGGCATATCTGGAGTCGCGCGCGGGCAACTCGCGCGAGTTCACCTATAACGCAACTCTGACCTACGACAAATGCTTTGCTGAAAAATGGAATCTCAAGGCGATGATCGGCACTGAGGCCACAGCCTACAATTCGTATTACAATTACATCCGGGCCATCGACTTCCCGGTTGACCAGGCATGGTCGCTCAACCTTTCCTCCAATACCGCCAAGGAAGCTCAGGATTATCCCGGAGTGGGCCGCGGCGTGTCATTCTTCGGCCGCATCAACTTCAATTATGACAGCCGCTATTATCTGACATTCAACCTTCGCCGCGACGGATCCGACCGTTTCGGACGAAACAACCGTTGGGGCACGTTCCCTTCGTTCAATGTCATGTGGCGCCCCTCGAAAGAGAAATTCCTCAAGGATGTGGCGTGGCTGACGGATTCCAAAATCCGCGTCGGCTACGGCATACTGGGCAACGACGGCATCGCGCAGTTCCTATATTCACGCGCATATGTCGGCGATCAGATCCTCTATAATTTCGGCGGCAACAACGAAGTCTCCGGATGGGCCAACTATAAGGTGCCCAATGAGGATATCAAATGGGAGGAGATCCATCAGTTTGACCTCGGCCTTGACCTGAGTTTCTTCAACAACCGACTGCAGTTCAGTTATGATTTCTACAACCGCCAGACACGCGACATGCTGTATTGGCGCGTGGTGCCTCTGGGCAGCGGCATCAACTGGTATTATGACGGGGCCACCAACACTATGCCCATCAACATCGGCAAGGTGTCGAACATCGGCCATGAATTCTCGATCAATTGGCAGCATAACATCAATGACTTCAATTACGGCGTGAATTTCAATGTCTCGTTCAATAAGAACACCGTGAAGGAACTCGGCACGGAAGGCGCCGCGCCTCTGATGTCGCCCGACGGCATCAACCGCACTGAAAACGGCAGATCGATGGCCGAACTCTGGGGCTATCGCGCCGTGGGAATCTTCGAGACCCAACAGCAGGTGGATGAATACAACGCCAAGGCCGTAGCGGCCGGCCATCCCTATTATTGGAAGCAAAACACCGGGGTCGGCGACCTCATATTCGACGATATGGGCAAAGGATATGTAGATGAGGACTGCAAGCAGTTCATAGGTAATCCATGGCCGAAGGCCACATGGGGCCTCAACCTCACCGCTTCCTGGAGAGGATTCGATCTGGCCGCCACCTTCCAGGCCGCCACGGGCTTCGATATCTACAACGGCGTCAAAGCCTATACCCAGAATTTCGGTGGCGACGGCAACACAACCCTCGAAATCTACAAGAATTCATTCTTCGGCGAAAACGGCTTGACCGACCAACCCAGATGCGGATATATCGACGACTCCGGGGCATGGATCTCCGACCCCTCCTCGAATTTCGGCACAGTCTCCTCCTTCTGGGTGGAACGCGGCGATTATCTGAAACTGAAAAATCTCGTGATAGGATACACGATTCCTCTGCCCAAGTCCTGGCATAAGGTCCTGACCAAGGCGCGTGTATACTTCACGGCTCAGAATCTCTTCACAATCACGAAGTACTCCGGCATCGACCCTGAAATCGCGGGCACATCAACCCAGATATCAAGCGATGCGGGCACCTCGATGACCGCTCGCGGCGTCGACACCTACAACCGCTACGTTCCCTCTCGCCTTTATTCCATCGGACTTGACATAGCATTCTAATTATGAAAAGAATATATAAAAACATAACGGCATCCATCCTCATCGCCGGAATGCTCGGAGGCGCGGCCGGATGCTCCGATTTCCTTGAAGTGACGGATGAATCCTCGATCTCGCCCGACAATTTCCCCACCAACGCCGAGCATGTCGATCTGCTTCTGAACTCAGCCTATGCCGGGGGACACGGCTATGGTCTTTACTCTTTTTATTGGTTTCCGCAGATCATGTATCTTCTCGACAAGACCCATGACCTTTACGGCGACTACGACTCGCGCACCCGCCTGCTGGCCAACGACGGCGCGGCTTCCTGCAGCAAACTGCGTGAGGCCTACGCGTCGATAATGAACTGGATCCAGTATTCCAACGCCGCCATCGAGGGCTGCGACATGTATTATGAGCGCTGCGGAGAGAGCGAGATTCCGACCGTGGACTATATGAAGGGTCAGGCGCTATTCCTTAGGGGATTGGCCTATTGGCACGCTCAGATATTCTATGAGCTGGAATCGAAAGAAGACGGATTGGGATTCCCCATCATCAGAAAGGTGCCCACTTCGATAGATGAAATGTCTCCGGCGCGCGCGAGCGTGAAAGATAGCTGGGACTTCACAATCGATACTTTCCGCGAGGCTGCGGATCTTCTTAAAGGACATAATTCCGACAAAACCCGCGCCACGGAATGGGCCGCCAAAGGTATGCTTGCCAAATCTCTGGTGCAGGCCGGGCGCAAGAGCGAGGCCAAAGAAGTGCTGGAAGACATCATCAGAAATTCGGGAGCGCGCCTGCTGGATTTCAACACCTATTCCAACTCCTTCTATGCCGATGAGGCGCATGAATTCAACATCGAAACACTCTACGAAATAGATATGACCAATAATCCGAAGCAGGAGGGCCCCTGGGCCGGCTTCACTTCGGGTTGCGGTATGCCGCTCGTGATGGCTCCTTGGTATACGAGCATGCAGATCCGTTGGCGCAATCCGCCTGCTCCCGGTGAGGAATTCGCCACTCAGGGCAATGGCGGCTGGGGCAACAATTTCGTGCACGATGAGTCTGTGCGCCGCTTCGGTTATCCGCTGGAAATACCCCCGATCCGCGTGGTGAACACCGCTTATAATTCCCGTGAGGCATTCAGCTGCGACAACTATCCATGGATCCTGGATCCGGCCTATGCGGAGCGCTCGCAGAAGGTGCGTGACAATGTGGAATGCGACCCGCGACTCTTCATTTCCGCTGCGCAGCCATACTTCGACAAATTCAAAGGCCCGAGAGGAGCAGACGTCTGGTATGACCGGTCGCCGGAAGCCGGCGACTTGGGCTATACGGCCCATTATTACTTCTCGCCGAAGAAATTCACCAACCGCGAAGGCCTCGAAAGCGCTCTCGGATCCTCAAGCGGCGTGAATATTCCCATCGTGCGGCTGGCGGATATCTATCTGCTCTATGCTGAAGTGATGGCCGATCAAGATCCGACCACGGCTCTTGAATTCATCAATAAAGTGCATCGTCGTGCCTACGGTCGCGATCCGGAGACGCCTTCGGACGTGGATTATGCTTCCTTGACATCTCTGACGGCCGCGTCTAAGAATCATCCCGAGGATGTCCTCGCCTCCGATCCTCTGAAGTACGAGCGTTGGGCTGAACTTTTCGCCGAGGGTCAATGGTGGTATGATGTGCGTCGCTGGCATCTGCTTGAGAATGAGATGAAGGTGTATAAACGCACGCGCTACGGCGACCTCGTCTATCATGGCGAGCGTTGTTATGCCCAACCGATCCCACAGACGGAGATCGAAGCCTATAACGGCAATCTTCAGCAGAATTACAATTATTAAGAAATCAGATCTATGAGAAAAATAAAGTTGAAACATATCAGCGTGTCGGCTTTGCTGGCAGCCATGGTCTTCACTCTCGGCGGATGCGCTAAGAGAGAGGCCATGACAATCGCTTCGCCTGATGGAACGCTGACTCTTGACCTGAAGGTCTCCCCGGAGGGCTCCCTTTACTATATGGTGAAGCACAAGGGGGTAGCGATCGTGGATTCTTCTCATTTAGGATTGAAATGCAAGGAATTCGAACTCGGCCGCACCGCTGAGGTGAAAAAGGTGGAACGTTCGCAGACCGATGAGACCTGGCAGACCGTCTGGGGCGAGGAGAGCGAAATCCGCAATCATTACAATGAGATGAGGGTGGAGCTGGAGGAAAAAGAAGCCACGCCTGTGAGCTATGCGTTGGTGTTCAGAATCTTCGACGATGGCGTAGGTTTCCGCTATGAGGTGCAGGGTCAGGAAGCGCTGGATTCCATCACCGTCATGGATGAGCTGACAGAGTTTGCCTTGGCTGAGGATGGTGTTGCCTGGTCGATCCCTTGGGATCATGAATATTATGAACACCTCTACACACCTTCGCTCGTGAGCAGGCTTGACACAGTGTGCTCGCCGCTGACCGTGAAACTGACGGATTCCTGCTATGTTGCCATCCACGAGGCCAATCTGACTGATTACGCCGCGATGAATCTGCGTGTGGCGGAAGGCACAAGGCTCGCCAGCTGGCTGACACCATGGCAGAGCGGAGAGAAAGTATTCTCATCAGCACCGATGCAGACGCCATGGCGCACAATGATCGTGACCGACTCGCCGGGCAATCTTATGCTCTCGCGCCTGATGCTTAACCTTAACGAACCTTGCGCGATCGAGGATACCTCATGGATTGAACCGCAACGCTACATCGGAATCTGGTGGGCAATGCATCGCAAGACCCACACTTGGGCTTCGGGTCCGCAGCACGGCGCCACCACAGCCAATACGAAGCGCTACATAGATTTCGCTGCCGAAAATGGTTATGGCGGAGTGCTCGTGGAAGGCTGGAATGAGGGCTGGGACGGCGATTGGACAAAGGAGGGCGAGAAGTTCTCTTTCACCAAGCCTTATCCCGATTTCGATATTGAGGAAATCACCCGTTACGCCGCCTCCAAAGGAGTGCGCCTGATCGGCCATCACGAGACGGGGGGAGCCGCAGCAAATTATGAAAGACAGCTTGACAGCGCTTTCGCCATGTGCAAGCGTCTGGGCATAAATTCCGTAAAGACAGGTTATGTCAATAGGCTTCTTGACAATAAAGAGCTGCATTCTTCCCAATATGGAGTGCGCCATTACAGAAAAGTTATTGAGACGGCGGCAAAATACAACGTCATGATCGACAATCACGAACCGGTGATGCCCACGGGCCTTCAGCGCACATATCCGAACCTGATGACCCAGGAGGGAGTCAGAGGTTGTGAATACGATGCGTGGAGCCCGGATGGCGGCAATCCTCCGGAGCACACGGTGACGATTCCTTTCACACGTTGTCTCGCAGGTCCGGTGGATTACACCCCCGGTATATTCAATTACGATAATCCCGTGCCTCCTTACACCCGCCCGCAGTGCACGCTCGCAAAGCAACTGGCTCTGGCACTCGTGCTCTACAGCCCTCTGCAGATGTCGGCCGACATGATCGAGAATTATGAGGGGCGGCCTGAATTTGAATTCCTGAAGCGTTGCCCCACGAATTGGGCGCTCACCGTGATTCCGGAAGCACGCATCGGCGAATTCCTGACCGTGGCTCGCAAGGACCGGGAGTCGGAAGACTGGTATATTGGTGCAATCACAAACGCCAACTCGCATAATTCCAAGATTAAACTTGATTTTCTGAGTCCCGGCGTGGATTACACGGCGAAGGTCTTTGCCGACGGCAAGGATGCTGATTATAAGGAAAATCCATATGCCGTGGATATTTATGAGACACCCGTGGACCGCGACAGCACGCTTGACCTCACTCTTGCCAATGGCGGGGGAGCGGCGGTGATTCTAACCCCGGTGAAGCCGGCTGCCGCGAATAATCTCACGGCTTCAAATGCCAAGTAAGTGTGGGTCTGCACTCGTTCTGAAGACAGCATAAGGGAGATTTCCGCTTTGCGGAGGTCTCCTTTTTTTACTTTGCAGAAAGATTTTGTGAAGATTTTGGGCGGGATATTTGCATAATTGGCGGTTCTTGGCTATATTTGCCATGAAATTTGGAAATCCAAATAAATCTAACATCATAAGAAAAATGCAAAGAGACAATCAAGTATTCGACATTATCGACCGCGAGCACCTTCGCCAGCGCCGCGGCATCGAGTTGATTGCAAGTGAAAATTTTGTGAGTGACGAAGTTATGCGCGCCATGGGCTCTTGCCTGACCAATAAATACGCCGAGGGTTATCCCGCGAAGCGTTATTACGGCGGTTGCCAGATCGTGGACGAAGCCGAGAATCTGGCCATCGAGCGCGCGAAAAAGATATTCGACGCCGAGTGGGTGAACGTGCAGCCCCACAGCGGCGCGCAGGCCAATATGGCCGTCTTCATGGCTTGCCTGCAACCCGGCGACACCTTCATGGGTATGGATCTGAGCCACGGCGGCCACCTGAGCCATGGCAGCCCCGTGAACTTCTCGGGCTTGATGTTCCACCCGATCTCCTACACCGTCGACGCCGAGACCGGCCGCGTGAACTATGAGGAGATGGAAGAGAAGGCTCGCGCTGAAAAACCGAAACTGATCGTGGCCGGCGCTTCGGCCTACAGTCGCGAATGGGATTACGCCCGCATTCGCAAACTCGCCGATGAAATCGGCGCCATCTTCATGGTGGATATGGCTCACCCCGCCGGCCTCATCGCCGCCGGCCTGCTGGAGAATCCTCTTAAGCACGCCCACATCGTGACGACCACCACTCATAAGACTCTTCGCGGCCCGCGCGGCGGTATGATTCTGATGGGTAAGGATTTCGACAACCCCTGGGGCAAGAAGACTCCGAAGGGGGAGATCAAAAAGATGTCGGCTCTGCTCGACTCCGCTGTGTTCCCCGGCGTGCAGGGCGGTCCGCTTGAGCATGTGATCGCCGCCAAGGCTGTGGCCTTCGGCGAAATCCTCCAGCCCGAATGGAAAGAATACGCGCTGCAGGTGAAGAAAAACGCAGCCGCTCTGGCCGATGCCTTGATTAAACGCGGTTATAAGATTATCTCCGACGGCACCGACAACCACAGCATGCTCGTGGACCTGCGCCCGAAGTTCCCCGAAATGTCGGGTAAGAAGGCAGAGCGCGTGCTCGTAGAAGCTGACATCACCGCCAATAAGAACATGGTGCCCTACGACAGCCGCTCGCCGTTCCTGACTTCCGGCCTGCGCTTCGGCACAGCTGCCATCACCACCCGCGGCGCCAAGGAAGACATGATGGAGACGATCGCTGAATTCATCGACCGCGTTCTCAGCAACGCCGACAACGAAGAAGAGATCGCAAAGGTGCGCCAGGAAGTCAACGATATCATGAACGAATATCCGATGTTCGCCTGGTAATCGCCATTGCGACAGAAAAGAAATTCCAAGAAATTTGATGGTTATAATAGGAGAGGGAGATTCATTATATAATGTCTCCCTCTCCGCTTATTTAGGAATGCTATGAAACTTTTTATCACGGGTATCGGCACGGATGTCGGTAAGTCATGGGCCACGGGTTGGCTCGCCAACTATCTTCGCAAGGAGGGCAAGGAAGTCATCACGCAGAAATTCATCCAGACGGGCAATTCCGGGATGAGTGAGGATATCGAACTGCATAGACGCATAATGGATTTGCCCCTGCAGGATGTGGACCTTCAGCATCTGACGTGTCCTCAGATTTTCAGTTACCCCTGCTCGCCACATCTGGCCGCAAAGATCGATAAGCGGCCGGTGGACCTTGAGGCGATCGACCGCGCCACGGCTACGCTCGAGAAGATGTATGACATGGTGCTCATAGAAGGCGCCGGGGGAGTGATGGTGCCTATCACGGAAGACTATCTGACGATCGATTATGTGGAATCGCGCAGGCTGCCGGCAGTGGTGGTCACCAACGGCAAGCTGGGTTCGATATCCGACACACTGCTATGCCTGGAGGCGCTTGATCGGCGCGGCATAAGGATCTGGGGAGTCATCTACAATCCTCATTTCGACCAAGACAAGATGCTCGCCGACGATGCGCGTGAATTCATGCGCGGCTATGTCGATCGCCATTATCCTGAAACCCGCTTTCTTGAGATGGAACGCTGAATTGAAGGTCAATTGGTGGGGATTTTTCAAAGATTAATTTGAAAATTCATTTGAAAAATGTCGAAATAGTTGGAAAAGGCCGTTAAAATTATTACCTTTGCAAAACAAACCAGTCGAAATGACAACATCAGAAGGCAACGGACATATAGTTTCGATATCCAAGGCTGAGCTGGGTCAGCTCCCGGCGGCGCAGTATCATGGCAGGATTCATTTGGTCGACACCCTCGATAAGGTCGAGAGTGCCGTTGAGGCTTTGAACGCGGCCGACATCATAGGATTCGACACAGAGACGCGGCCGAGTTTCAAGAAAGGGCAAACCCATCAAGTGGCTCTTATGCAGCTCGCCACGCGCACCGACTGCTTTCTGATACGCCTGAACATGATCGGCCTTCCAGCCGGAGTGAAAGCGATCCTCGAAGACAGCACCAAATTGAAGATCGGCGTGTCGCTTCATGATGATTTCCATAATCTTCACCGAATATACACTCTGCAGCCCGAAGGCTTCATCGATCTTCAGCCCTTCGTGAAGGATTATCTGATTGCCGACAATTCCCTTTCGAGAATCTATGCGATTCTTTTCGGCAAGAGAATCTCGAAGGCGCAACGCCTCACGAACTGGGAGGCGGCATCCCTGACCCATGCGCAACAGGCCTACGCGGCTTTCGACGCCCTGAGCTGCATTGATATCTACGAATATCTCACGGCCGGCAAGTTCAATCCTGAGGAGTCAAAGTATTATCAGGAGGTTCCCCGAGAGGAACCCGGCACACCAAATCCGGGCAATTGATGCCTAAAAATGAACCACGAATAGTTTGGGGGGCGTGTTAATCTTGTGTATCCAAAACAATCCGGACATCAGTAATTGGGAATGAAGGAAAAACGTTATATATGGTTGCCGATCGTGCTTCTGCTTTATGGAGTTGCCATGGCGGCGTATTTCGGCCCGGAAATCATCGCGGCCGGCCAGGGCTGGCAGGTCTGGGTGACGCTGGGCGTGGATGTGATAGTCTGCTTCCTCCTTTTCATATTTCTGCGCAAACGCTCCCGCTTCTGATATTCCGCAACATGGCGCCCCGGAGGGGCGCTTATTTGCTTTAGGGCCTTTTCAGAGCGTTGCTCACCTTACTTTTTTTTCTGCTGGAGGATATAAAATAAAAAAGGGTGATAACCACCACGGTCGCACCCTTTGATAAGTTTCTACAGGTAAAAAATCTTAAGGTAAAAAAGATTGTTTTTAGGTTCGGTGCAAAGTTACGGGTTTATTAAGTCTCATGCAAATTTTTTAACAAGAAAATTGCAAAACATGTTGTATAACATATGAATTTGCCCGTTTTTGGGTCAAAAATTCCACCAAATCAAAAAATAAGCGGTCAAAATGGATGAAAAATATAAAAAATGGGAATGACCGCTTTTCGGAAATTTTCGTCCTTTTTTCTGCAATCTGCCCGCCGACGGTTTACTTCAAGTTTACTTTTTTCGAAAAAATGAGCAATATCAGCGCAATGTTTGTTAACTTTGCAGAATGCGCCTGAAAAGGGCCGGAAATGTAGGCTTGAGATGGCGCATGACGTAAATTTATAAGAATGGAAGATACGAAGCAAAACAGCGAGGCGCAGGCAAATGCCGGCGGCGCCGAAGACTTAGCATATAAAATCACGCAGAAGGCCATTGAGATGCTCCGCACAGTGTATGATCCCGAAATACCGGTGAACGTCTATGATCTCGGTCTTATTTACAAAATCGACTACACTCCTGAAGATGGCGTGCTCCATGTCGACATGACTCTTACCGCACCCGGTTGCCCGGCTGCGGATTTCATCCTTGAGGATGTCCGCCAGAAGCTGCTCAGCGTCGAAGGCCCGAAGGCCGTGGACCTGCGGCTCGTGTTTGAGCCCGAATGGAATCAAGACATGATGAGCGAAGAGGCGAAACTTGAACTCGGTTTTCTCTGATGAAGGCGTATTTTCTGAGCGACATGCATCTGGGCGCAGCCTATTTCAATGACTCCCGCGAGCGGGAGAGAAAGGTGGTGCGCTTTCTCGAATCAATAGAAAAGGACGCTTCGGAAGTGTATCTGCTTGGCGACGTGCTCGACTATTGGTTTGAATACCGTTATGTCGTGCCGCGCGGATTCGTAAGGTTTTTCGGCCAGCTCGCCAGGATGAGCGACGCAGGGATAAAAATCACCTGGATCATAGGCAATCACGACATCTGGATTTTCGACTATATTCCGAATGAACTGGGAGTGGAGGTTATCGATGGCGTGCTGGACCGCGATGTGCTCGGCACGCGGATGGTGATGGCCCATGGCGACGGCGTGTGGATGCCCGACCGGAAATTCCGCATAATACGTTCGATTTTCCGCAACAAAATCTGCCAGAAACTCTATTCTGCAATCCATCCGCGCTGGACGATACCGTTCGCCTACGCCTGGAGCCGGCATTCGCGCGAGCAAGGCACTCCGGAAATGGCGGGGAAGACAGGGGAAAGCTTGCGTCGCGGTGAGAATCAAATACTCGACCGTGATAATGCAATGCATGCAGAGAAGCTAATGCTTCATGGCGAGCAAGAACGGCGCGAGCGTAATGTGCACGCATTGCGCAGATTCTGCGAGGATTATTCCGAGAATCATCCCGAGGTGAAATATTTTCTCTTCGGGCATCTGCACAGCCTGATTCAGGAGCCGCTCCCGGGCGGAAGGGAGATGGTGGTGCTCGGCGACTGGATATCTAAGGATTCCTATGCGGTCTTCGACGGCGTCGATCTCCGCCTTGAGCACTTCGAGGCGTAGTTCTCATTAAGAGTGTATCTCATAAAAAAACTTAAAATTCGCAATTCATAAAATTGACTGAATTTTAATTGTCAATGTCTTTGGCCGTCTTTTTGGTAAATTTCAGCAAATTCGTCGGTCGCGTAGTTCACTACGCTCCTTCCTCATTTACAGAAATTTCCTCAAAAATCCGACGCAAATCCATTAACATTTTTTATTAGATACCCTCTAAAAGTATGCGGCTGATC
>JAAGKN010000788.1_pt1 | contig 55466 bp, 31 predicted proteins | sample 6206371 | NCBI WGS metagenome assembly JAAGKN01 (sample SAMN11533720, study PRJNA540317) | gut metagenome | isolation source: fecal pellets from male and female animal of same cohort | host: Peromyscus leucopus | place: USA:CA | collected 2017
AAAAATAACCGAAGTATTGATAAAGAGGTTGTATCATAAATTGATGCCTTATTGGTGAAATGGAACGGCGATTTCCATAAGTAAGGATGCATTTAAATATAGATTGTTTTGTATCTTGGGCTTTCAAATTATTAGAGTAGGTTTCTTGTAAATTATTGGCATATTTTTTAAATATTTTAATAAAAAGGGCTTTCTAACAACAAATTTTTACAATAAATTGCACTTGTTAAAAATATTTGGCTATATTTGCGACATCTTGATTTGGTAAAATAATTAAAAGTTTGTCGTGCAACAAGCTTTGATTTGAGTAATAATTTATCAAAAACATTATGGTTAGAGAAATTTGCGCAGTGCTATTGAGCGTGCTGCTGTCATTCGCGTGTGAAGGCGCATCTGTAAGTCGATTGTTGCACAGAAGCCAATGTGCAACCGGTACAGCCGACAGGGTCGAGTTACTGAAAAAATCGTTCGGACATAGCCAAGAAAGCGGGCGTGTGCATTCATATAAGGTGCCGGATATTGACCGCTCGTATCGCAAGGCCGGCCGGATGTCCGGTCGGGTGCTCAGTGCATCGCAGGGAGAGTCAACGTTGTTCGGATATATGGGTTATTCGGAGGCCGATAATTTCATGGCCGGACTGTACAACTTTACATTTCCCGGTTTTGCCGTGACGTGGGAAGACCAAATATATCAAGATGCCACCATGTGTTTGCAGACAGGGTGGTTGAAAGATGGTAAAGTATGTGGCTTTATTCCATACTATTATCTGAGCCAGTTGATAACAATCATTTATGTAGAATGTGATTTGACCACCGGAGCCGTATCGTTGTTTTCTGACCATGACGTAAAAGATGGGGCTTACGAGATTTGTGCATACAATTCTATGGACGACCATATATATGGTTATGGTTTTGATGAAAAAGGAGACTGGTGGTTCATGCGTTCACCTGCCGACAGGCCCTTCGCACTTGAAAAAATCAAACCACTGCCTACGATGAGAGACGAACGGCAGATTTGTGCAGCGCTTACATATGATGACAAAGAGAAGACATTATATGGAGTGAATGCTGACAATAAGCTTGTTACAATTACCCCGCTGGGTGTGCAGCATGAAAAGATGCAGTTGTCGCAATATGCACTTCCATATGTTACCGGACTATGCCGTTCAACCCGAGATGATTTGTTTTATTGGAATGCGATAATAAAGGCACCGGGTTATCTGAGTGAGGTGTCATATCTGTATACGCTTGATCCGGCAAAAGGGAAAGTGACCGAGATTGATGAGTTTGAGAATGGGGAGCAGTTTATGTTCTTGATAAATACTGACAAGACATATCCTGAAGATTATCCGGGAGCTGCCGACGTGGTTTCGATAGATTTTGATGAAGGAGCTTCATCGGGGAGTGTGGAGTTCGGGCTTCCATCATCCACAATTGGTGGAGCAAGTATTACACAAACGATAGCCTGGGAGATATTGCTTGATGGAGAGAGTTATGGTAAAGGTGAAGGCGAGGCTGCACAATCGGTGAAATCGAGTTTCGATGATTTGGCAGAGGGGATGCATTATATCACGCTTGCACCATCGTTAGGAAACAAAACCGGACCTTCAGCATATGTGGAAATATATATCGGTAACGACACACCTTCAGCTCCGGCCAACGTGGTGTTGACTCGAAACGAAGTCTGTTGGAATCCAGTCACTACAGGTTTGCATGGGGGATATGTAGATGCCTCAAAAGTAAGATATAAGGTATATCTGAATGATGTATATGAGGGAGAAACGTCCGAAACCAGGATGCCGGTGTCAATATCGACGAAGATGCCATTATCGAGATATGAAGCAAAAGTAGAGGCAGTATATGGTGATAAGGTTTCAGAAGCGGCGCTTTCTAATGCGATAGTTGAAGGTGCTCCGCTGCAGCTTGATGTTCAATTGGATCCTACTGCCAAGCAGGTGACGTTGATGCTTACGGAAGATGTTAACGGTGATGGTTACGGGTGGAGCTATGATAGTGAAAATATGTGTCTTGTGTCTGATTATAGTGAGAATGGTCCTATGGATGACTGGGTATTCATGCCCGTCACGGACTTCCCGGACAAAGATGTGATGTATGAGGTGCTGTTGGATGCAAAGGCTGGTAATGTGCAATATTCAGGTGAAGAGTTTGAAGTGGCTTTCGGAAACGCTCCGACTCCTGATGCCATGAGGACAACGGTGATATCGTGTGTTGCGCCCGAAGGTTCTGCTTTTACGGAATACAGGGGATTATTCGGCATAGAAGCTGCAATGTCGGGTTATGTGGGGATACATGCTTGTTCGGCGGAGAATCAATATGGCATGTTGTTCAAGAATATACGAATCCGCCGCACCAATGTGCAGGGGGATTCTCCCAATAGCCCGACTGAATTGAAAGCAGTGGCAGTTCCGGGTGGAGAGCACAAGGCAGAGGTATCTTTCCGGTTTCCTGAATCGCTTTTGAACGGTATTGTCATACCTGAAAATGCGGTGCTTGAAGCTAAAGTGAAGACCGGAGTGTCGGATGTGACGGTCAGTGGAAAACCGGGAACGGTCAAGACATTGACTGTAGATACAAAAGATGGTGTCAACGTGATCGAAGTAAGGGCAATATTCGATGGTAAAGAGAGTGATGTGGCAACTGTTCAGGTATATACCGGAATGGATGTCCCCGCCACTGTCAAGAAACTTGAGATGTCGCCGTCGGCCGATATGATGAGCGTCAACATGTCGTGGGAGGCTCCGTTGACAGGATATAACGGAGGATATATCAATCCGGCTGACATGACGTATGATATTTACCAAATGGTATATTCGACTCAGGGGAGCGGCTGGCAGATGATAGACTCCACAACGGAGTTGAATTATACATTCAGCCTTCCTGCCGAATCAGAGCAGCAGATGGTGCAGCTCGGGGTGGTGTCAAAAAACAATAAGGGAGATTGCGGACGTGTAGTATCTGCGCTTGAATTGTTGGGCAAGCCTTTTGAACTTCCGATACATGAGACATATTCGGGAAAAGATGGCTTTGACTATTATCCATGGATTATTTATTCACCCACGGACGCATACAATGCAGATTGGGGCGTAGGATATTTCTCACAGTATATTCAGGGTGAGGAAGGATTCGGAGTTATCGGCACCGGCAATGTGCTCGGGGCATATGGCAGATTGGGTATGCCGAGATTCAGCACAGCAGGAATGGCCGACATCGATATGATAATTCACCTTTGGGAGGGTAAAGATGCGGCCAATACAAAGGTGTTGGCAAGTGCATATGGACTCATGGACCCCGTGGAACTCTACGCCACGAAGACATCGGATAAGTTTAACGAAATAACCATAAGATTTCCCGAGCAATTTGACAACCGAGGGTGGGTACAGGTCTATTTCGATTCGCAATTTGCTTCATCGGCATCAATTGCCGGTATCGGCGAAATATCAATAAATGGTAAGAAGTCCTCGATTGCAGAAGTTTATGACGGTTCACCGAGGTTTGAAGTCCAAGGACTTGAAGGTGCTATACGTATATCAGGATATAGAGGATTGACATATGGTATATATGATGTGGATGGTCGTAATGTGGCTTCCGGGGAGTTGACGGCAGAAGTTGAAATTAAGTCATTGGCTCAGGGTCTTTATATAGTCAGATTGTCAGACCGTTCGGTTAAGATAATGGTGCGTTGACAAGAATATAAATTAGGATAAACATAATTAAGAAGATAGAGAAACATTATAAAATATGAGATTATGAGAAAATCTTTAGTTATGACAGTTGCAGCGGTTGGAATCCTTTCAGGAGGAATTTTTGCTGCAAGTATGGTAGGGCAGGAGAGTCCGGAACCGCCTCACAAAGTGACGGCAGGTGGTTCCGCGATTTATGGTATGTTGACATATTCTGACGATTGGGACACGCCATTGGGACTTTACGAACTTACAAAGTCAGGGGCAATCAACAAGTGGGAATGTCCTAACAAATATGACATGATAGGAGGCTGGATAAAGGATGGCAAGATATGTGGTTATGCAGTCGATAAGTATGGCTATCAGATGCGTGGATTTATCTATGAAGAGATAGATTTTGAGACGGGTAATATTTTGAAAAGTATAGATATAGGTATAACGGATGCTTATTTCACGGTGTCGGCTTTGGATCCTGACGACAATGTGATATATGGATATGGCAAGGATAAAAACGGCACAGTGTCATTCCTGAAAGCGTCTGCCACGAGTCCGGAAGTCATTACTAAAGTAAAGAGTGTGACAACAGACGAGACATTCCTGTCGATGTGTCATAATCCGGAAGATGGCAAGCTGTATGGAATCACAAAGAATTACGACCATCAGCTCGTGACGGTAGATCATGAAGGTGTTCAGACGGTAGTGATGAATCTGAACGGTTCGTCTGACGTATGTGAGGATTATATTACGGGCCTTGTGTGGTCTCCGGTCGAAAAACTCTTCTATTGGAACAAGTATGAGGGAGAGGAGTCATACCAATCCTCATTGTGTACCATAGACCCGAAAACCAAAAGTGTGAAATCAATAAAGAATTACAACGATGAAATGCAATTCTCTGTATACTTCACTACCGACAAGGTGGAGGTGGTCGGTCAACCTGCTGCACCGCTGCTTACGGCAGTGAATTTCCCGAATGGCGCGTTGTCGGGTGATGTGCAGTTTACGCTGCCTGCGGCAGACATCAATGGCACTCCGCTGAGTGGGACGGTCAATTGGACTGTGACAGTTGATGATGTGGCAGCGGGTAATGGCTCCGGTCAACCCGGAACTGCTGCGTCAGCCAATATTCAATCATTGACTGAGGGTATGCATACATTTGGAGTCTATGTGGAGGCAAGCAATGTAAAGAGTGAGAAGGCATTCGAGAACCTGTATATAGGTAAGGACACACCGCAGGCACCGGTCAACGTGGTATTGACAGCAGCAGGCCTCACGTGGGATGCGGTGACAGCCGGAGAGCATGGAGGCTATGTGAACGCCGCGGAAATTGAATATGAAGTAAAGCTTGATGGAGAGTCAAAGGGAAGCACCGGTACCAATTCAATGCAAGGGATTATACCTGAAGGTGGACAATTGGCATGGTATCAGGCTACCGTATCGGCCAAATATGCGGGCAAGGTGTCAGGAGAAACAGCATCCAATAAGGTTCTGGCCGGCAAACCGCTTGAACTCCCCGTAAATGTAACTCCGACAGCAGAGCAATTTGCTGTGATGCAGACTGTAGATATTGATGGCGACAGCTACAGTTGGAAATGTCGCGACGGCTATATGGAATCGCAGTGGAGTCTCTCGAAAGATGGTGGCGACGACTGGGTGATAATGGCACCAATCAATTTTTCAGATGCATCAGCTATATACTCACTCTCATTCGAGGCCATGCGCAAGATGGTGGAGAGCGGACGCGAGACCTTGGAGGTGAGATTAGGTTCTACCCCCGTACCTTCGGAGATGAGTCAAGTGATTATGCCTACGTTTGAGGCATTGGTAGATTATACGGAATATAATGAAGTGTTTAAGGTGCCGGCTGCCGGAACCTATTATATTGCATTTCATGCCACATCTATGAAGTGGGAAGCCGGGATAGAGAATGGTCAGTGCGTGCGCAATATACAGGTCAAGAAAACCGGTATTGGCAATGAATCTCCGGGAGCAGTGACCGACCTTACGGCCACACCGGCAGAGATGGGTGGCTTGAACGCAACAGTCAAATTTAAGATGCCGGTTAAAACATATACAGGCGAATCTCTGAATGTGAAAGAAGTAACAGCCACTGTGTCAGGCGAAGAAACCAAGACAGTCAGCGGAGCCCCCGGTTCTGAACAAGAAGTTGTGGTGGCCACTAAGCAGGGACAGAATGTGTTGTCAGTAGTGACCTCCGTAGGCGATATTGAGGGTACACCTGTGACTGTGGATGTTTACACCGGTGTAGTTGTGCCGGGCATGGTGGAAAATCTTGATTTCAGCATTGCCGAAGATATGTTGTCGGTGGAGATGACATGGGATGCCCCGACGCAGGGAGTTACCCCAGGTTATGTAGACCCCGCAACTGTGAAGTATCATGTTTATGAGGCTGTTCAAAGCTTTTATGATATGTCGTGGGAGCTTCGTGGTACCACCAAGCCTGGTGAAACTCATTTCAATTACAAGGTGGAAGCAGGAAACCAGAAGTCTCATACACTCGTAGTGCTTGCAGAAAATGTAGCCGGACATGGCGATGAGATGATGGGCGGGGAGGTGCTTCTCGGCACTCCTTATCAGCTTCCGCGTGGAGAGAAACCATTGGTGGAAGACTTCGAGAATGGATCTGACTATTTCCAATACACACCATGGATTAAGTATCAGCCGGATGAAGAGACAACCGGATATTGGAGTGTATGGCCGGCTGAGAATGTAGTGAATGGTGGAGAAGGGAATGTCTTGATTGGCAAGCCCACTGAGGCTAATACCAAGGGCAGAATGGGTATGCCTGCATTCGCCTCTAATGATGATGTAGGCTCGGTAGTTCTGGAGTTTGATGCGCTGCTCAATGAGAATACCCCCGAGCTCACTGTTACAGGCTTCTGCTACGGTAGCGAGGAGGAAGTGACAATCGGCACGCTCCCGTCAGGCAGCTTTGACACGATGCAACCTGTCGTGATGGTATTGCCCTCTAATTTCAATGAGGCCACGTGGATCCAGTTGTTCTTCAACACAGTCTATACAAAATCGACCAACCTGCTTGTAGTCGACAATGTGACAGTCACTAAGAAGAGAGTGTCAGGAGTATCCGATATTATGGAGCATGGCGCGAAAGTGATTGTAGAAGATGGTGCAATATGTGTGGAAGGCGCAGCCGGCAAGCACTTGGTGATATATAGTGTGTCAGGTATGAAGATAGCTGATATGAAGAATATATCTGATAAGGAGCGAGTCAATGTGATGACCGGAGTATACATCGTGAATGTCGGCTCTGATAAGATTAAAGTCGCTGTGCGCTGATTTTTAGATAAATAATAAAAATGTTGAATCGGGTGCCACCATGCTTTATATGGATGGTGGCACCTTTTTAAAAATATAAAACATGAAGCGATTTACAATAGCGGCTGCTTGCTTGTGTATGGCGGCAGTATGTTATCCGCAGGGCAAGGAGGTGCCATACTCTTCCTCATTGTATAAGGATGCCGAGTGGCAAGTGACAGATGCCAATGGCGATGGAAGCACTTGGGCAGATGAAACTTCGTCGTATTCTGACATCGGCTTGGATGGTGGTAAACGTTATAAATACAATTCGTCGAATGCTGCCGATGATTGGTGCGTGTCGCCTGCCATCACTCTTGAAGCCGGGAAGGAATATAAAGTGAAGTTTTGGAATAAAACCAATTATGATAATGAGAATTACGCACTTTATGCAGCTATGGAGGCGACTCCGGAGGCTTTGGCAGCGGGTAGTGTGATTTCGAAACATGAAGATTATAGTAATAGCAAATGGACTCATGAGGTGGTAATCTTCACTCCGCAGACGAGTGGTGATTATTATTTCGGTTTTCATGCGTATTCCGAGAAGAATAAGTATTACATATATATCGGAGGATTTGCGGTTACTGAGAATGTGTTCATTCCGGCGGCTCCGGCTGATATAGTAGTGACAGCAGGTGAAAACAAGTCAGTTGCAGCCACGCTGACATGGACATTGCCAACCACTGATGATGATGGCGTGGAATTTGGAGAAGGTGTTGCCGTGGAAAGTGTAATGATATATCGTGACAGCGAACTCGTGGCTACTTTGACAGGAGATGCCACGAGTTGGACTGACACCGAGGCTGAAGGATTGACTCCCGGTTTCCATACCTACGAACTTCAAGTCACGGCAGGTGGAAAGCAGAGTGCGCGAGTTTCGGTGGAATCTCCATACATCGGTCCTTTGCAGCCAATGAGCATACCCTGGAATCCTAACATCAAGAAGCTGACGCAAGATGACTTCAATCTCTTTTTCACTGTATTCAATACAGAAAATTCGGAATCAACGCCTCCGAACTCAAGTTTTCCGGAGCGTAAATTCTGGTATGTAGGATCCGGATATACGGATAATTACCTGTATAAATATCCTCAGGCAAAGAAGAAGGATGACTGGATGGTTTCGCCGCCCCTGAAGTTTGAAAAGGCCGGTAAATACAGGGTAGTTATCAATGAGAAGAGTGCGTATTCGAACACAATCACCAATACAAATATATATTTTGGTGCAGGTTATGATGTGGCGGATTATCCATCGTCAACCATGATTGGCACAATCAACGCTACAGGTACTGCCAAAGATTATCCTTTGTATTTTACCGTGCCGGAGGCAGGAGAATACAATATAGCTGTTCAGGAGCTTGATTTGGAGGGTAAATCTTACAATGGTGCTTATATTTACAGCATCGTGGTTGAAGAGGCGATTGAATATCCGGAAAACATAACAGGTCTTTCGGCAACGGTGTCGGGAGAAGAGGTGCGGTTGACATGGACTAATCCGTCGCAATCGGTGCTTGGCAATGCCATTACTTCGTTGACAAAGATTGAGGTGTATCGCGGTGAGGATGAGAATCCTTGCGCAGTGCTTACCGATGATGAGTATCTTGGCGGAGGCTCAACTGTGACGCATGTAGATACACCTGGTGTGGAAGGTATTGTAGCTTATAAGGTTGTTCCTTATCTCGGACAATATGTGCCTGAAGGTGATGTGGCTCAATTGTATTCACCTTGGGTTGGCGATGACACTCAGGTGTTGCCGTATAAATGTAAGTTTGATGATCCCAAGCTTTTCTGCTTGTGGAGTGCTGAAGACCTCGATAATGATGATAATACATGGACGTTGGCGAGCGGATATGCCAAACTTAAATTGACGCAGACGGAGGTCGTGCAGATGAATGATGCGCTTGTTTCCGCACCGTTTGAACTTGGCAAAGGCTACTACGAGATCAGTTTCAACGGTAACAGTTCGGTGTCCAACCGCACGTTAAAAATGGGTCTCATAATGGCTGATGCCGAAGACCCCACATCGTTTGCATCTTCAAAGAGTGTGTCGCTTGCCGATACATATTATAACCAGCGTCATTCGGCTATTGTAAAGTTGGATGATGCCGGACGCTATCGTATCTGTTTCCTCTTTGATGGAGAGGGTGTGGATGCAAGTTCGAAGACAATTGCGATGACCGACATTTCACTTGAGGCATATCCGGTGCTTCCGTTAGTGGCCACTGATCTGACAGCTGAAATCGCTGCTGATGGTGCGCGGGAAGTTACACTTAGCTGGACCAATCCCTCAGAAACTAATGTAGAGGGCCTAATGCTTGAGGAAATAACCAAGGTTGTTGTGAGCCGTAAATATGTTACAGGCAGTGGTTCGTTTGAGGAAATAGCAGAGCTTAAAGAGAATCTGGTGCCTGGTGAGTTGTCTACATATGTAGATGTAGAAGTGCCTGAATCGGGTGTATATGAATATAGGGTGGAAGTTTACAATAATGATGGAAAATCCTCTAAGGCTGCTCCCCGCGTCACCACTAAGTGGGTTGGTCATGGACTTTCCATACCTTATTCACCTCAGGACTTCAAGGCTTGGTATATTTATAATGTGAATGGAGATACCGATAGCTACGACGATACTGATGTGACTTGGGAAGCCCGATGGGACGGCACGGCAAGGATAACGTCGACTAAAGTTGAGGCTGATGACTGGTTGATTTCGCCGCCGCTAAATATTCAGGTTGGCAAGAAATATGTGATTACCGTAAAGCACCAGCAAGCTAACGGGGCAGCGGTAGACTTTGATCTGTATGCCGGAAATTCGACCGGTTATGAAGATATGGCAACCTATGTCGCAACGTTAACCACTGAGGAAACAAAAAATACGGAGAAAGAAGACCAAATCTTCATAAAGGGTGTTTCCTCGGAATCTGAAGCATTGCGTATCAATAGAAACTCGGATGAAAACCAAGGTTATGTGGCTGTGCCTGCCGGGTCAATATCGTTAGGTCTGCATGCAGTCGCGAAGTGCGATTTGTATGTAAATTCATTCAATGTCGCCGTGACTACAGCGGTTGATGAAATAACTGACGAAGCGTTGGTTATTATGGATGGTATTGGAATGCCGTCTGACGCAACCGACATAAGGGTCTTTGACCTTGCCGGCAATTTGGTGCTTTGTGCTGAAAATTTGGCGGAATTTAATGTGTCAGCTTTGTCGAAAGGTATCTATGTGCTGACTGCGGTTAGCGGTGACAAGTCATACAAGCTGAAGTTTGAGAAATAATACACTGTAGCAATAAAGTGTAATGGGCGCGGTCTTTTGCGGACTGCGCCCATTTGCATTGTGTGCCTATTATTGCACTCGGGTTTGTGGGAATGAAAGTATTTGCATATATTTGCCGGCGGAGGGCGAGTTGCCGATTTTTGTGACGGCTCGTGGCTCCCTTTATATCTGATACACATGAAAAAGTCTGAAAGAGTTGGTGCTTCCGGCCGTGGCCGTTTGCATTATGGTTTCGTCATCGTGGCTTGCTGCTGCCTGATGATGGGTGTTAATGTTGGCTTGACTTTCAGTTGCGCCGGCATCTTTTATGGGCCGGTCAGCGATGCGCTCGGTGTGCCGGTGGGGGAGTTCGGCATTTATATGTCGGTGATGTATGTCACTTCTACGCTGATGCTCTCTGTGGCCGGTGGTATGCTTGAACGGTGGAGCGCGAGGTGGCTGTTCACCGGGGCTTCGTTGCTGATGGGTCTTACTTTCATTGTCATGGGCATGTTTGATGACGTGCGGCAGTTTTATGTGGCCGGAGGTGTTTTGGGCGTCACGCTTGCATTTTTGCTCTATCTGAGTTATCCGACTATGGTGAACCGTTGGTTCCGCACGAAGATGGGGTTGATGATTGGCATAAGCTGTGCGGCTTCAGGCATAGGGGGCATGCTGTTCAATCCGTTGGCCGGATGGGTCATAACTAATTTCGGGTGGCGTTGGGGCTATATCTCTTTTGGGGTGGTCATACTCGCGGTTGTCACTCCACTGCTCGGATTGCTGCTTCGCGACCGTCCGCAGAATAAGGGACTTATGCCTTATGGAGCCTCGGATGTTGATTCGGGGGAGAAAATGGGAGAGGCGGATAAACCGTCTGTAGAGATGGCCGGCGTGATGTTTGGCAAGGCAGTCAGGATGCCGGTGTTTTATGGGCTTATGCTGTTCGCATTCATCATGATGGGCACGTCTACTCTCAATCTGTTTATACCCGGATTTGTAACAGGACAATCATTCACGTTGGAGCAGGCGTCGCTTGCGGCAGCGGTTGTTATGGCCGGAGTCACTATCGGCAAGTTGGTGTTGGGATGGGTGAACGACCGCAATTGTAAGGTCAGCTTGCTGATTACCACTATGGCCGGTGCATCGGGCTTGGCATCGTTGCTGCTGATGGATGCAGAGTTGTGGGGTATACTTGCCGGTGCGTTCCTGTTTGGTTGGGCTTATGCGGGGGTGACGGTGCAGACAGCCATGTTGACGCGCAAGGTGTTCGGACAGCGCGATTATGCCCGTATATTCTCGATAATCTCGATAGCGTTGGCAGCGGGGGGTGCTTTGGCCTCCGCAGGCTGGGGACTGCTTGCCGATGCCACCTCGCTCAGGGTGATTTTCATGGCCGGCATAGGTTGCCTTATGGCCTGTATGCTTCTCGGGTTGGCGGCCCTGCGGCAAAGAAAAGCCCCCGGAGACGTCCACATGTCGTAGTGTTATGACATTGTAGCTGTCGCCGGAGGCTGTTTATCAGAGTGGCTCTAAGGCCTTATATTTTGTTTGCGTCAGCGCACGAGTTTGGTGGCTTTGCCTTGGCTGTCGATGATGATGTATACGCCGGGTCGGGATGTTTCGGTTGCCTTGGTTCCTGACAAGGTGTATATTGTGGAGCCGTTTTCATGGTCTGTCACCACAGAGTCGACGCCTGAAGACTTGATTGAGTAACGAAGTGAGAAGTCCTCGTTGAATCGGCGTTCGTTATCCTCGCCGAGGATAAATACACGGCGTGCGAACATGATGTCGTAGTCGCCACCCGCTATAACTTCGGGGTCGAAATTAACCTTCATTGCATTTTGAGACAGTCCGGCTTGCGTCTGGTCCAATTTGCCTTCCGACACGGTGTCGCCATTCTTGTCGACTACCTTTATCTCAATGTTTAGCTGGTCAACCACGTGGCTGCGTTCTATCTTCGAGAACTCGGGGAAAGAGATGTCGATCGACTTGAGCGATGTCAACTCAGAGCCCGAGGCCGGGTTGGCAAGCACTGTCTCCGAAACCGGATTCACAACCTCTCCGTTGGGGGCTATGACATAGCGGAACTTATAGATGGGCATTTCCGGCTCATCCTCCTTGCCATAGTCATAGAAAGTGCCTTGCGGAAATACAATCGTGTATGTGCCCGGCTTGTTCATATACGGTAGCACGTCTGCCGTCACCTCCTTGCCGAATTTAGCTCCGTAGTCAATGCCGCAAGTGCCTGCCACCTCTCCGGTCTCGTCGTTGTAAACCTTTATCATGTTGGAGAAGTTTATGCCGGTCTTGTCGCAGTCGAACGTGAGCAGGAATGTGTTGAGTGACTTGTAGCAACCTTGTTCGGGATAAATGGTCACGCCTCGGTTGTCGTATGGAGAATTGGGGTCTGATGGGTCTGAGGCCTTGGGATTTACGTTATATGCAAGTGTGATCTTGCTGTTGGTGTCGCCGTTTTCTCCTACCGTTATAGAGCCTTCACTGATTATTACGGTGTATTCTCCTTCTGCTGTGATTGCAGGATTGAATATCACCGGCACCTGGTTCTTGCCGATTTTCTCTTTTGTGGCTAAGGCTACTCCTGTGCCGACTTCCTTGCCTGTGGCATCGAAAGCCTTGATGTTGCCATTGAGCGACGGGCGTGCCGTTTCAAAATCGGGGAATGTCACCACGAGGCGTTCCAACTGACGCACGGCTGATGAACTTGAAGGATATACAAAGCTGTAAGCCGGGTCGGGCGCGTATACCTGGCCTTGTTCTGACACCACGTAGCGGAAATTGAAGGCACCTATATCCTCATTGTCTGACGAACGGTAGAAAGTGCCGTCAGGAAATTGCAAAGTGTATGATCCGGGAGCAGAGACCTCGCGGTCAGACTTGAGCACAAATTGATTCAACACGGCCATGCCATCGTCGGTAAAAGTGTAATCTATGCTGAATGTGCCGCACACCACGCCTGTCTCATCGTCGATCATGCGTATCATCTTGGCGTTGTTGACACCTATGGACTCGTAATCGAAATTAAGTCGGAAATCCTCGTCAATCTTGTTGTATACACCTTGGCGGGGACTGATGTCTGCGCCATGGTTTACGTAAGGTTCAAATTCAATGCGGCTGTCATCGTTGCCGGTCACCTTAAACATCCATTTTGATTCGGGGAGAGGGGCGTAGTCCCAGTCTTGCACGAAACCGTAGGGAAGGGTGATAACGTAGGTGCCGGGTTCGCGAAGCGTGCGTTCGAGAGAGATTTGCAGAATGTTCCATTGCTTGGGGTCGGTGTCGGCGGTAGCACCCATCAGGCTCTCCTCCTCACCTTCACGGCAAACAGTGATGGAGTACTGATAGGGGTTGGCAAACACGCCCTGTTGGCCGTCATAGGTCAGAGCAATGCGCTGCAGGGTTCCTACTTCACCTTGGGGAGGGTCGGAGGTGATGCCCGGGTTCTCAAACCCGAACGATTCAGCGTAAGAAGCTGCCGGCATTGCCAAAGCAGACGCTGTCAAAAGCAAAAAGTACTTCAGATTCATGCGTAAAAGTAATTAGTGAAAAAATAAGATATCTATGGAAGCGAGCTTCCACATTCAGCAGTAATGCTTGAATTCTGAAAGTTGAAAGTCTGCAAAAATATACGTGATAAAGAGCACGGATAGATGTGCGATGACGAGTATGGGTGCAAAGTTAGTTAAATAATTTAAAAATGCAAGAAAAGTGCAAAATATTTCTTAAAAATTGTTTTCATTTTGGGAATATGAGCAAAAAGTAAGATACTTTGTGATTCTTCTGTTATAATGGGACGGCCTGCTCCTTGGATTATAAGTGGGGCGATATAGTGAGCCGTTAACCAATTGCTTGCACAGGATTGGTGTGTTGTGAAAAAAGTTGTATATTTGCAAAAAATCATGATATGCTTCTGACTCTGCTGACACTTTTGGCCACCAGCGTATTTTTCGTTTGGGGGAAGATCCGTTCTGATATAGTGGCGCTTGTGGCGTTGCTTGTGCTCGCTATAGGTGGTGTAATAACTCCGGGAGAGGCCTTATCGGGATTCTCCAATCCTATTGTGATAATGATGGTGGGCCTTTTTGTGGTGGGCGGAGCCATATTCAATACGGGGCTTGCCAAGATGATAGGCGCGAGGCTTATAACGATGTCGGGCAATAGCCCGATGCGGCTGTTCTTGCTCGTGATAGCCGGCACCGCGCTGATCGGAGCATTCGTCAGCAACACCGGCACCGTAGCCCTGATGCTTCCGATTGTGGTCAGCATGGTCTCCACCATAGGAGGGTCGCCGCGTCGCAGCTCCTGATGCCGCTTGCGTTCGCGAGCAGTCTGGGCGGCATGCTGACACTGATCGGCACGCCGCCCAACCTTGTTATCGCAGAAGTGTGGGAGGAAGCGGGCCAAGAACCGCTCTCGTTTTTTACGTTTTTGCCCGGAGGCTTGATTTGCGTTGCGGCCGGCACGTTGTTGTTGATACCGCTAAGCAAATGGTTTCTTGACCGTAAGGCAAAGCATGACCAAAAGGATGGCAACATGCCCAAGAGCTTGGCTGAGCTTGTGGATGAGTATGGGCTTTTGCGCGACCTGTACAGGCTCCCTGTGAGTGCAGAGTCTCCAATAGTGGGGAAGACGATAGCTTCGCTCAATCTTCGTCGCCGTTTGGGCATAGATGTGCTTGAGGTGAGGGAGGATGGCTCGCGCGGCATGATGAAGCGTGTGCGTCAGCAGTCGCCGGGGCCTGACACTGTGATCAAGGCCGGCGATTTCATGTATCTGAGGGGGCGAGAGAGTGATGTGCAGAAATTTGCCGATGAGGCCGGTATCGGTTTCGAGGCCGACGATGATGCCGCTGCCTCGATAGAGTTTTACGACATAGGCATTGCAGAGATAGTGCTCATGCCTAATTCGCCGATTATTCATAAGACGATAGCCGACCTTAACTTGCGTCGCGATTATGCGGTCAATGTATTGGCAGTGCGTCGGCGCAACAATTATATCACTGATGATATAGCAGCCACGGAGCTTCGTGCCGGCGATGTGCTGCTTGTGCAAGGCTCATGGAAGGCGATAGGTCATCTTGGCAGCAATTCGAGGGCTTGGGTCGTGCTTGGACAACCTTTGTCGGAGGCCGCGAAGGTGACGCTCGACTATAAAGCCCCTGTGGCCGGTGTGATAATGGCGGCTATGGTGGTTATGCTTGTATTTGACTTCATACCACCGGTGCTGTCGGTGCTTGCGGCCTCAGTGCTGATGATACTTACGGGGTGTTTCCGCAATGTGGAGGATGCTTACCGCAAGATCAACTGGGAGAGTGTGGTGCTGATAGCGGCGATGATGCCTATGTCGTTTGCGCTTGAGAAGACGGGCATATCGGCAGCGGTTTCGTCGGGACTTGTTACGGGACTCGGTGGCTTGGGTCCTATGGCAGTGCTTGCCGGCATATATCTCACCACGTCGGTGATGACACTCTTTATCAGCAATACTGCCACTGCGGTCCTGCTTGCGCCGATAGCCATGCAGAGTGCACTTGTATTGGGAGTTAATCCGTTGCCATTCCTGTTTGCAGTGACGTTCGGGGCAAGCCTCTGTTTCGCTTCGCCGTTTTCCACACCGCCCAACGCATTGGTTATGCCGGCAGGGCAATATGTATTTGCCGACTATCTTAAGGTGGGACTCCCGTTGCAGCTCGCGCTGGGAATAATCATGATACTCACGTTGCCGCTGCTGTTCCCGTTTTAAGTTATGGGGTTGGATTGCTTTTGGTGCTGCATTATAATGCAGGGAGTTATAGTTTACTATTGATGTTGGCGGTTGTTGCTATTAGATATTTCCATTAATCTTGCTTCGATTTGGCTTTTTTGCTTTGTTATTTTGCAGTGTAATTAGAGAAGTTGTATAGACAACATTAAAATTTGGATTTATGGAAATACCTTTTGTAACATGGGGCTGCATTGTTGGCCTGTTTGTCGTAATTTTAATTGTACAGTTGTGCCGCATGGTATTCACGCGAGTCAAGGGTAAACATCATGTCATAACTGTAGGCAGCGAGCGCGAAGAATTCTTTGTTCCCGGCGACCCGGATCCTTTTAGAAAATCAGACGATGGCGACACTGATATTGCAGACCTGTGATGAGGAGCGAGTGAGCGCGTGCGTAATCAGCAAGTTTTTGGCGGATTACGGAGCGCGGCTGATGGCTTCAGGAGCCACGTGCATAAGACTTGATAAGAATGTGAGGCGTATAGCGGCAGCCTATGGTATGGATGCTGAGATGACCGTTATGCCGCGACATATCCATTTGACTATCACCGATCAGATAAGCGGAGAGGTGATAACATCTATCAGCAAGGTGCCTGATACCGGCATCAGTTTTGCACAAAACACAGAGTTGAGCCGACTGAGTTGGGAAATTTCCGACCATAAGATGAGTTATGCGGAGGCAAGAAAGAGATATGAGGGTATCAGTACCGGCGGAGGCATGAGCGCATGGCTGCTGTTGCTGTTGGTGTCGCTTGCCAACGCATCGTTCTGCCGCCTGTTTGGTGGCGACCTGTATGCGATGATTGTGGTGGGAGTGGCAACGCTGGCCGGGTATTATATGAAGATGCTGCTCCTTTCGCATAAGGTGGATGTGCGTGTGGTATTCATGGCTTGTGCATTCGTGTCATCGGTGATAGGGGCTACAGACATGCTCTTCTCCATCGGCACTACACCCGATGTGGCATTGGGCACGAGTGTGTTGTATCTTGTGCCGGGTATACCGTTTCTCAATTCATTCAGCGACATGCTTTACCGTCACTACTTGTGTGCGTTTGCAAGGTTTGCCGATGCGTTGATACTCACATGCAGCCTGTCGGTGGGGTTGTGTGCCGGCATGTGGCTTATGAAGGCAAGCATGTTCTGATAGATAGTCCAAGATAAATAAAGTAATCATGATATTGCAAATATTGCAGGATGCATTGTTTTCAGCGATAGCGGCCATAGGCTTTGCTGCTATAAGCAGGCCACCGCGCCGCGCCTTCGCCTATTGTGCCGTGATAGCGGCCATTGGTCATTCGTTGCGCTATCTGCTTATGTCGCCTGGGGTGGCGTTGCATATTTTGCCGGCTACCTTGATAGCCTCATTTGCCATCGGCATCACGTCAGTGTTGGCGTCGTCGCTATCGAAGATACCTGCGGAGACATACCTGTTTCCATCTTTGCTCCCTATGATACCCGGCATATACGCCTACAAGACATTTGCCGCAATGGCCGAGTGCATGTTTTCTGCGGGAGAGGAATCATTCATGCGCGGCATGTATCTCTTATGCTATAATGGCATGACTTGTGTGAGCATACTGCTCTGCATGGTGATTGGAGCCGTTACTCCGATATTTATGCTTAAGCGCATATCATTCCAAGCCACTCGATGAGAGTGTAAATAAAACCGGTTTTTCAGTCGTTTATAATATATGGAACTACGACAACTGAGATATTTCGTTAAGGTGGCAGAGGTGTTAAACTTCTCGGAGGCAGCTCGTGCGATGTGTGTGACACAGAGCACGCTGTCGCAGCAAATCAAGCAGCTTGAAGATGAGCTGGGGGAGCTGTTGCTGATGCGCAGCAGCCATAACGTGGCACTCACCGAGGCGGGTAAGACAATACTCGAGAGTGCAAAACGCGCAATTTATGATGCTGAACTCTGCAAGGAGCGCATCAATGATCTCAACAGGCTTAGCACCGGCATGCTCAACATAGGTGTGACTTATTCGTTCAGCCCGATATTGACTGAAACGATAAGCACGTTCATGAAGTCGTATCCAAAGATCAAGCTTAATGTGCTTTATAAGCCTATGGGGGAGCTGATGGAGGCTCTTAAGGAGCGGACTGTCGATTTCGTGCTCGCTTTCAAGCCCTCGAAGGAGATAGAGGGGATAGAGTCTCATATATTGTTTCAGAATTACCTGTCGGCGGTGGTGGGCAAGGGGCATCCGCTTGCCGGCATGAAGCGTGTGTCTCTGCAGGAGTTGGAGAGATATGACCTTGCACTTCCCTCCAAGGGACTCCAGGCGCGCAACGCATTGGAAGAACTTGTGACTCCATACACCAAACTCAACATAAAGATAGAACTCAACGAGGTAAATATATTGCTCGAATTGCTGCGCAACAGCAATATGGTGTCGATACTTGCAGAGGCTACCACGCACAATAAACGGGAGGTGGTGGCAATCCCGATCGACGTGCCCAACAACGAGATGTCGGGGTGTGTACACGTGCTGAAGGATGCCTATCGCAAGAAATCTATGATGGAGTTCATAAAGATGCTCGGCGACTCGCTCGCCGTGAAAGAGCGCCAGAACGCCTGGATATAGTCCTAAAAAGTTTGAAAAGTGTAGTTTTGGGGTCTGGAAAAGTTTGAAAAGTGTAGTTTTTAAGTCTGAAAAATTTGAAAAGTGTAAAAAAACTTGCAAAAAAAGTTTGAAAAGTGTATTTTTGTGGAGATTAAGACCGAATAATTATGTTATACCGTAAAATCAGACAGTTCATAATCAACCATTTGACTTCAGATTCCGACAAGATTCTGCTCGTGGAGGGAGCGAGGCAGGTAGGAAAGTCGTATATCATAAGAGATGTGGGCACTGAGATGTTCGCTAATTTTATCGAATTGAATTTCGTAAAAGATAGCGAGGGTTCCCGTGTATTTAAGGATGTTAAATCTGTAGATGACTTTTATATATTGCTGTCATCGCTCTACGGTAGCCGACTTGGCGATAAGACAAATACGTTGATATTTCTTGATGAGATTCAGGAATATCCGCAGTATGTGACGTGGTTAAAGTTTTTAAGGGAAGATGGACGTTATCGCTTCATAGCAAGCGGTAGTTTTCTCGGTCTTTCCTTACGCGATACCATATCGCTTCCGGTGGGAAGTGTGGTGCGTAAGGTTATGTATCCTCTCGATTTAGAGGAGTTCTTGATTGCCAACGATTTTGGTGCTGACGCTTTGCAGATGATGCGTGAGCGGTTTAATAACGAAGAGCCGATAATAGAGGGTCTGCATAACCGGGTCATGGATTTATTTAAGCGTTATCTGCTTGTTGGTGGTATGCCGGATGCGGTCAATGCATATTTGTCAACACATAATATCGCTGATGTGCGCCAAGTGCAGGACGATATACATCGTATGTATCTCGCCGACGCGTCAAAATATGAGGAGGATTTTGGTAAAAGGTTGCGTATACGCAGAATCTATGAGATGGTGCCCTCGCAGATGGAAAACAAGAAAAAACGTGTGGTGGCCAAGGATATTGACGGTAAGAAGGGCGCAAGGTTTGCGCAGTATCGCGACGAGTTTGAATATTTGCTCTCGTCCGGTATTACATTGGGCGTAGATGGTATATCAAATCCCAAATTTCCGTTGGTTGAATCGTTGGTTAAGAATCTTGTGAAGCTTTATATGAACGATGTCGGGTTGCTGTCGGGTATTTTATACCGTTACAATGTTGCTCCGGTGTTGAATGATGTGGCAAGCGTCAATTTGGGTTCGCTTTATGAGAATGTGGTGGCGCAGGAGTTGATGGCGCATGGACATCGGTTGTACTATTACGATAATCGGAAAGTTGGCGAAGTTGATTTCCTGCTTAATGACTATGAGCATTTGAGTCCGCTTCCGGTAGAAGTCAAGTCCGGTAAGGATTACACGGTTCACAGTGCGCTTAATAGGTTTTTTAGCGTGAAGGATTATGGCATAAGTCGGGCCATTGTGCTAAGCAACAGCCGGGAAGTCCGCGCCACTGATAAAGGAGTGGTCTATATGCCCGTCTACAATGTGATGTTTCTCGACTCAACAGGAGCAACAGCCGATTCGCCACTCTATATCTGATTACCACGTCTGATTACCTCATAGTGGATAATTTGGAGGATATGCTAAATTTTAGTAATTTTACGAATAACATCAAATACTCTTGGGTTTCAGCAAATCAACTATTATGGATTCGCAAGGAATCAATCGCATAAAAGTAGGCTTAGTGGAGAATGGGAAATTCGTAATGGTTGGCCGAACAAATCGGCAATAACTAGACGACAGTATCCAGCTGGTGCTCCAATAAAATGCGACCCTCAATTGAGATGCTGGTGAAGATTGATGATGTTTTAAATGTTGATACTTAAAATTTACTTTTCTGATAGCTGACGTAAAATGATTGAAGAAATAAAATTATATATCGCGAGAGTTAATGAAATTTATTCAACAGGAAAAGCGACAGAACACAGTTATAGGGGGGATTTCAAACGTCTCATAGAAACTGTTCTCAACTCCAATCTATCAAAAAAAACAAGGGATAAGTATGTAGTTGTCAATGAACCCAAACGAAAAGCCTATGGTGCACCTGATTATGAGTTGTTGAAAGGTGAAACTTCTATTGCTTTCATTGAAGCCAAACAGATTGGAGATAATGATTTGCGTGGGGAGAATAAAAAGAAAAACAAAAAGCAATTTGACCGTTATAAAGATGCAGTTTCCACAATAGCTTTCACTGACTATTTGAATATTATACTTTATGAGAATGGAGAGGAAACTATATCTGCTTGCATAGGAACGATTGAGGGAAATCGCATTGCAATTAATGAGAATGAAGGGCAACTGAACAATTTCTTTAGAATAATTCAAATTCTCGGTAAAGCGTCTCCTAAACCCATTAAAAGTGCGAATATTTTAGCTGAGAGAATGGCGAAAAAAGCTTCGTTGATTGCCTCTATTTTGGAAAATGCAATGAACGTGGAAGAATCAGATAGAAGTGCGGAAGATAAAGATCTGTGGGGAAAACTGAAATACTTCAGAAAATATCTGGTACATGATATGAGTACAAGTCAATTTGTTGACTTTTATGCGCAGACCATTATATATGGTCTTTTCATTGCGAGGATAAAAGATAAAACACCCAATACATTTTCTTTATTGGAAGCGTCAGAACTAATTCCCGATATCAATCCATTTTTAAAGAAAATCTTCAAAGAAATTGCGTTGGCACATCTTCACCCGATGGTCAAGGGTGTAGTCGAAGATTTAGTTCTTTTATTCAAAGTTACCGACATGGATAAGGTGCTGAAAAAATACAAGAAAGATCCGTTAGTTCATTTCTATGAAGATTTTTTGGCGGCCTATAATCCAAAAATCAGGGAAGAATTTGGTGTGTGGTACACACCAAAGCAGGTAGTCGATTTTATTGTCAATTCTACTGATTATATATTGAAGAATCACCTTAACATCGAAAGCGGTTTAGCAGATAATACAATTTCAAAAGATGGGAATTGGCATCGGGTCCAGATTCTGGATCCTGCAACCGGCACGGGAACATTTCTTGCGGTAGTTGCAGAAAAAATTTATGAAAGTTATAAAGGACAGGAAGGATTATGGAATTCAGACGTTGTAGAACACATTATTCCTCGTCTGAATGGATTTGAGTATCTGATAGCACCATATACAATGGCTCATCTTAAGCTCGCAACTGCCTTACGCCTCGATTCTATAACTTCGGGATTACCTGAACGATTGAATGTTTTCCTGACAAATTCATTGGAAGAGGAGCATGCCGACGAGACTTTTGAATTTGCAAGATACCTTACAGACGAATCCAATGCCGCAAGTACTATAAAAAGAGAGACTCCGGTAATGGTAGTTCTTGGAAATCCACCCTACAACGAGAAATCTGCAAATAAGGGGAAATGGATTATGGATCTTATGGATTTATACAAGCAAGAGCCGGGTAAGGAACAAATTAAAAGTGCTACTAAAAAAGGGATAATTTGTATATAAAAATACACTTCAGGAAACAAATGCCAAGGGCATCAACAATGATTATTGCAAGTTTATCCGTTTGGGTCATAACTTTGTAAAGAAAACACAAGAAGGTGTTCTTGCCTACATTTGCGGTAATACTTTCACAAAAACTAATATTTTTAGGGGAATGAGATATAGATTGCTCAAAGACTTTGATGACATTTATATCATCAATCTGCATGGGTCATCTAAATTTGATGAATCTTATGAAGGTGTTGAGGATGAGAATATCTTTGACATCAAGGTAGGTGTAAGCATAAATATCTTTGTAAAGAGAAAGGGTTCGGGTAAAACCGGATTGGCAAAAGTGTACTATAAGGATGTATATGGAGCACGAAGAGAGAAACTTGACTATCTTTCCGACCATAAATTTGAAGATATAGAATTTGAGGAATTGAATCCGGATGCTCCATTCTATGAGCTTAGTCCCAAATCTGACGATTATGAGACATTAAAGGAAGAATACAACAGGGGCTTCAAATTGGATGATTTATTGACTGTAAAGGTTCAAGGATTCACTACAGAGCGGGACGAGGTAGCCATCAAATTTGATAAAATCGGTATTCAAGATCTCATTGCAGTTTTATCTTCGGACAAATCGGACGAAGAAGTTCGCAATAATTTAGGAATTAAAGACTCTCCAAGTTGGAAACTGGATAAATGTCGTGATGGTATAAAGCAAATATCTGACAAATATTCCTATATTACCCCAATAACTTATAGGCCATTTGACAACAGGTGGACTTTCTTAAATATAAATCTTGTTGGCAGACCCAGACCAAAAATCCAAGAATTAATGATGGGACGAGATAATCTAGCTTTATGTGTTGGCAAACAAGGCTCGGCTATCGGCAACAACGAGTGGTCTCTCGTTTATATTTCGTCTTTACCGACAGATAAGAATGTCAATCCAAGAGGCGGTGCATATCTCTTCCCTTTATATCAATATGATGACAAAGCATCTGAAATATTTGGTAACAAACTTTATAACTTCAATTATGACATAATATCACTAATTGAAGACAAAACGGGAATGATTCTTCAAGATGCAAGCGATACGGAGCGTACTGATGGAGGTTTTATGGGCGTTGATGTAATCGATTACATCTATGCCGTTCTTCATTCACATAAATACCGCAAACGTTACCACCAATTTCTTCAGAATGATTTTCCAATTATACCATATCCGGAATCATCAGAATATTTCTTCCTGATGGCTGATTATGGCAAGCGACTACGAGAACTACATCAACTGATTGGAATCTCCCAAAATGACTTTATCACTCAATATCCGGTGAGTGATGGTGAAGATGTTGTAACAAAAAGAGTATACGAAGATACGGATACAGGATTGGGAAAAGTGTGGATAAACAACACAAAATATTTTGACAAGGTGCCAAATCGTGCATGGAATTTATTTGTTTCAGGTTATCAACCGTTAGATAAGTGGTTGAAAGACCGTAATGGCAAAAAACTGAATGGAGATGACATACGTCATTTCCAGAAGATTGTTGTTGCCTTGGACAAGACTTCTGCGATAATGGACGAAATCGACTCCTATATACTGTTTGCAAATAATAATTCGATTGATTAAATAGGGTATTAAGTTAAAGGCTTGATTCTCCAGCCGTTTGGGGCGGCTTCAATCAAGCCTTTAACTGAATATCCCTAAATAATTCATTTCTTTGTATTGTCAAGTATCGTTCTTAAATCTTCCGGATTTGGGAGTGATTTAAGATATTCAGACGGTAGCTTGCTTGTAATAGTATAAGTAGCAACACCCATCGGTTTTGTCATATCTCGAAATGCGTATTCCACCATTTTGTCGGACTTTTCCTTACATAAGATAAGACCGATAGAAGGGTTCTCATCTGGACGACGCACCAAGTCATCAAGTGCCGAAAGATATAAGTTTAGCTGACCGGCATACGCTCCTTTGAATTTTCCCGTTTTCAACTCTACTGCAACAAGGCAACGTAACCCCCTGTGATAGAATAGTAAATCTACAAACAAATCCTCACCGTCAACTTCAAGTCGGTACTGATTTCCCATAAATGCAAAATCCGAGCCAAAAGCCATTATGAATGATTTGATGTTATGCACAATCTCATATTCGAGAACGCGTTCATCGATTTCATCAGGGTTAAGGTCTTCAAGATTTATCAGATTGAGCAAGTATTCATCTTTGAAGGACTTTAATGCTCGTTTGCGTAAATCATCATCGGTAATTGTAGATTTAAATGAATGAGCTTTTATGGGCAAAGCAAGGTGCATCTTTTCCTTTATGTGAATTTTGAGTCTTTCCACAGTCCAAAATTCCGAAGCACACTTTCGAATATAAAATATCCGTTCCTCCTTATTCAAAGCTTTCGAAGCGATTTCATAGTGATGCGAGAACCCCACGCTCATAAACGCATCAAAGTCCTCTTTTGACAATTTGTTCGTTGATAACGAACAAATTTCCATCTCATTGTCATTCAGAGCAGTTATGATATCGGCAAATTTGTTCGTTGATAACGAACAAATTTCAAACACGTCTTTCCATACATTGTAAAACGACCGCATTTTACGGATACTCGAAGATGCAAATCCACGGACACCGGGCAATTCTTGTTGCAGCAATGCTGCAATCTTGTCAATTACAGCGTCACCCCAATTAGAAGCGGAAAGAGTGCTGTCAATATATTCTCCGATATGAAAATATAAAGCAATCGCTCGCTTGTTAACGCTTTTAGCTGCCGAATATCGGCTACGCATAATAGCCGATTTGATAGTTGACACAATAGATATCAACTCGTAAGCAGAGGGTTGAGATATTATTGAAACTGTTGACATAATATATTTCTACTGAGTGCAAAATTACAAAAATAATTTGGCATATAGACCAGAAATCATTTGTTTAAAGAATATCTTCGCTTTGTTTCGGCATTTATGCCGAAAGTGGTGCTTATTGAGAATGTTCCAGGCCTTGTTTCATTTGAAAAGGGAGAGACACTGCATGCAATATTGGAGACTCTAAGTTTCGCAAGTTCAACTTACGAAACTTAAACTGTATAATCAAAAAAATTTTTTAAGGTATGGGTGTCACACATGGTGGCTGTGGTGCATTATAGGGGTAAACAAAACCACAGAACTATGTTTGACTTTCGATTGGGCACTTTGGTGCTTGCCTCATTAGCAATCTCATACCTTTATTCAATAGCCGGCGGCCCGGCGGACATAGATGCCGCCGGTGCCGGGCCGGCCAGCCCAAATGACAATGACTCCGTTGTAGCCGTTGCCGATGTGCAGGCCGCCGACACCGTCGCAACCGATCTTGATGATTTCGTGATCGTGCAGACAAAGAAGCTCGTGCAGAGCGACGGTGCGAAACTTACCTATAATGTGACCGAAGATCCGGAGGCGCAGAGCGGTAGCCTGCTCGATATATTGCGCAAGGTGCCGGGCGTGACTGTCGATGCCGAAGAAAATGTGAAGGTTAACGGACAGTCGAGCTTCAAGATACTTATAAACAACCGCGAGGACCCGATGCTGAAGGGTGATATAAAGTCTGTGCTGAAGTCCCTGCCGGGCGGTTCTATCAAGAAGATAGAGGTAATCTCGGAGCCGGGTGCCAAGTACGAGGCCGAAGGAACAGGCGGCATACTGAATATAGTGACAGAGGGTGGCCGCAACCTCTCCGGTTTCAATACGCGTTTCAATGCTTGGGTCAATGCATATCAGGTGGGCGGATCTGCCAACGGACGCGTCAAGCTCGGCAATGTGATGCTCGGTGCCAACCTGAGCTACAATAATGGTAATGTGTGGCCACGTAGTTCTGTGTCGGAAAGTGATGTGGAAGACCTCACCGGAGGCCCCAATCATTTGCGCAAGCGCAGCCGTAAGAGTCGCTACGGTTATGATTATGAATCGCTTAACATAGACTTGTCGTGGGAACCTGACACACTGAACCTTTTTACGTTCAACGGCAATATATATGGTTACGGCAACCGCGGACGCACCCGCGATGTCAACGCCATGTATGCCCCCGACCTTGCGATGCTCTGGCGCACAGAGCAACTCAACCGCTTTCGCTCCAATCAGATAGGAGGTGGATTGCAGGCCTCTTATCAGCGAACGTTCAACCGGGCGGACAATACGCTGGTGCTATCGTACATGTTTGATGGCGCTGACGGTTATGACCGTACCGACATATGGACTGAAAGTGTGGAGGGAGATGTGGACGAGAGTTCATATATCCGTCAGAAAAGCGATGCCCCCAACATGAGCCATATCGTGCAGGTGGACTACTCCAACCAGTTCAATGCCAAGCATAAGCTCGAGGCCGGCGGCAAGGTGAGCCTCAGCGACAACAAATCGTACAGCCGCTACTACAGCGGCGCGGATGCCTCTTCGCTCTTGGAAGATGATGCTCAGGCGGTGAAGATGCGCCAGTTTAAGGATATATATGCAGTCTACGCATCGTATACAGGATCATATTCGAAGTTTGGTGTGAATGCCGGCTTGCGCTACGAGCACACGCGCATGGGCCTTCGCTACAAGATAGGTGATTATCCCGACTTCACCACATATCTCAACGACATTGTGCCCAACGCTGCGCTGAGCTATAATCTTACGGATGCCAGTGCGTTGCGTCTCGCATACCAGATGCGCATAAACCGCCCCGGTCTCTGGAGCCTTAACCCATATCGCAACACTACGGTGCCGGGGGCAGTATATTATGGTAACCCAGACTTGGAGAGCGTCAAATCGCATGATATTTCAATAGGTTATACCAATTACGACCATGCGCTTAGCGGGGGTGTGAAAGCCACATACAGATATTCGGGCAACTCCATTACCGATATTCTCTTCATGAAGGATGGTGTGATGAACAGCACTTATGCCAACGTGGGCAAAGATCATACGTTCGTGCTCAGCATCAACGCCGACTGGCGAATCACCAGTGCCCTGCAGTGGTCAGTATGGGTGTCGCCATGGTACAATTATATCAAAGCTGACTCCGAATTGGTAAAAGCTTCCAACAAGGGTTGGAACTGTTCATTCAATTCCAATATCAACTACACCATGCCGTGCAAGTTGCGGCTCTCGGCTTATGGAGGCTACCAGACCGGCTGGATGGACTTGCAGAGCCGTGGTGGCGAGGGATACTGGTATGGACTCGGGTGCAGCCGGTCATTTCTCAAGAATGATGCCCTCACGATGTCGCTCAATATCAGCTCACTCTTCCCGTTGAAACGTAGCAGCAAGTATACGCAAGAAGATGAGACCATGCGCTACACCAACAATAATACATATAAGCAATGGAATATAGGCTTCTCGGTGAGCTACAATTTCGGCTCGCTCAAGAGTGATGTGAAGCGCACGGCGGCCAACGTGGAGAAAGAAGAGCAAGGAGGTGGTGGCGGAAACAAATAAACGACATGCCGCAGCCGTTGTCAAAATAGATGAGGATGCGTTTCCTCACGCATCCTTTTAACAAGTAGATGGGAGAGAAAGAATTCAAGGAGCAGGTGCTGACGTTGCGCGACCTGATGTATGGCATGGCGTTGAAGTCGGGGCTAAGTGCCGACGAAGCGGCCGATGCCGTGCAGGAGACGCAACTGAGGCTCTGGCGCAGACGGCAGTCATTGCCGGGCGACCGGCGAGAGTTGCGGATGTATTGTCTGGCAGCCATGCGAAACGCCTGTATCGAGGCTTTCAGGCGACGGCGCAATGATTTAAGCCTTGACGATTCTCCCGAACGACCCGACGACCGGGCCGATGAGGTGGAATATCGCGACACCAGATGCCGCATAGAGACACTGATAGAGGAGTTGCCGCCCGGACAGAGCCAGGCATTGAAAATGAGCTGCTTTGCCGGCATGGAAACTTCGGAAATCGCCGAGGCCACCGGTCAGACGGAAACCAACGTGAGACAGTTGCTCTCAAGAGGAAGAAAAAAACTTAAGGAATTGTGGACGAGATATGAAAGCAGATAAAACCAACATAGATAAGGCACGTAAATTGCTCAACGCATGGTATGGCGGCGAATCGCAAACCGGGTCAGAGGCTTGGCTGCGTGAGTTTTTTACCACGACAGATGCCCTGCCCGCCGACTTGGAGAGTGAGCGAGGCATGTTCTTGGCTTTGCAGGAGGCCGTTGAGAGCCATGTGAAGATGCCTGAAGATGCCAGGGTACGTCTCGATGAGGCACTCGAAGAGGAGATGCGTCTTGAGCGGCGTAGCACATGGCGTAGAATAAGGGTCTGGATGTCGGGTGCGGCATGTATGCTGCTTCTGATAGGAGGCGCTCTTACTGTGCGCAATCTAATCGATACGGATCACCGGCAGCCTGCCTCCTTGGCAAGTGTGTTGAAATCGAAAGTGTCTGACACGTTGCCCGACCTCACTCCGGTGCTTACGGCCGAGGCGGCCGCCGACACTGCGGCCGCAGTGCATATGGCCATGCAGGTGGAGCAACCGAAAAAAATAACCGAATCCGATAAAGCGGTTAAGCCCAAGAAGCATCGAGTGCGCCCCACCAAGCATGCCGCACAGAGTGATGAAGTGCTTTATGCCAATGCGTTGACCGTCGAAGAACGTCGCATGGAGGCCAAGGGCTATCGTGTGGTGCGCAGCGAGTCGGAGGCTAAGGCCGTGGTGGGATTCGTGATGGCTAAGGTAGAAGAGAATGTGGTGGAAAGTTCTTTCAGGGTGTCTGAAGTGGTGGATCGAATAGACTGCGTAATCAGCGACCCGACAGAGAACCGTCAAGCTAAAAATTATGAAATCTAAATCAACTCTCAAATATCAGATATCAAAAAAAACTCAAAACTATGATTGATAACAATAATAACATGATTGGTCACAGCAAGAAGGGATGGCGCAAGCTTGTCATGATTGTGGCTATGGCAATAATGGCGATGCTGCCGATGCAGATGCGTGCCGACGACATATTTGATGCGCTGGCCGATATGCAGGGAGTGGAGAGCACATACGTGTCGGGCCGTTTCGCCCATAATTATAAGCAATGGAACATGTCGGGCCGCAGGCTCAACCTCAATATGGGTTTCTCCTCGCTCTATGCATATGAACTCACGTCGACCACAGCCGTGACAAAGGCCAAGAGGATATTGGACCAGTATCTGCAGAAACATCCCGAACTCGAGGTGATGCTCCGCACTCGTGACGGACAATCGGAATATATCGTGCTTGAACAGTTCGGCAAGGACAACAAGCTTTACAAGTGGGTTATATGGGACTATATGGCCTCTAATTCGCTCGAGATAGTGGTGATAAATTGGAAGAACGGATATACAAGGGAGGAAGACAAATGAAAACAAGTGCAAGAATATCGGTGGTATTGCTGATGGCCGTGATATATGCCTTTGGTGGAGGCGATACGGCCATGGCCAAGGTCAGGAGTGCGAGCTTCAACTGGACTGTCAAGAATATAAAGCTCACTGTCAATGGCCCGGTGACGATACACAGCAATTCCAACAAACCGCGTGTGGAGGTGACATTGACCGACAAGGAGTCGGACAGGCTTCGCATAGCTTATGACGAATCCACACTTGAGGTAGGAGCGCGTCCGGGCGATAATACTCCACCGAGAGTGACGAAAGTGGAAATCTGGACGGACGGATTGAGATCGGTGCAGGTCTATGGCTCATCTGATGTGGATCTCGGCACGGTGGACGACACGAGCCTTGACCTGAAGATGTATGGACAAGGTTCAATCAAGGCAAAGCGACTCGACATAACCTCGGGCAATTTCATGCTCTATGGCATGGGAAGTATCAATATAGACAATATAGATGGCACCTCCATGAGATATGGTCTTGCCGGGCAAGGGAATATAGTGGTGGGATACCAGAACATCACCACGCTCGACGCCGTACTCTCGGGCATGGGAGTGATTGACCTCGGCAGGATAGATGCCACAGGAGTCGACATAAACCTCTCGGGTCAGGGCAACATAAAAGTGAGCGGAGACGCCACCACTGCACGTCTCTTCTGCAACAACCTCGGGCACATAGACTATGGAGGTCTTTCGACAACGAGAATCACCTATACCGACACTACGAGCGGCGTGGTGAGTTCAAGACAAGGAGGTGGTTCCAACTCGACAAGCACATCGACAAGCACCTCAAATGGCGGTAAGGAAGTCTATCCGATAGCAAAACCAAAGCAACCGAAGATGCCAAAAATGCCAAAGATGCCGAAAATGCCGAAAATGCCCAAACAACCCAAGCAAAAAACAAACCAACAGATAGTGATACAAAAGAACCGCAACGAAGGGGGCGAAAAAGTTATAAGCCCCGATATAATATAAATTAATCAAGAACAAAGAAAGCGTCATGTCAGCTGAATCGACATGACGCTTTTTCATTACGTATTAGAAACTTGCTTAATGGTGTGCTTATCCTTATCAACGCACCACAAACTTGTAAGACTTGCCTTCAATTTTGAGAATGTATACTCCGTTGCCGAGCATAAGTGTTTGATCGACGGCAGCATGGCCAACAAAGATGCCATCGACAGTATATATGTCGGCTTCGGCAGCATTTATCATCAACACATTGCCATTGAGGGAGAAATGCTTGTCGGCAACGAGAGATTCGATGCCTGATGCGACTACTCTTACAGGAGTGCCTAAAGCAGATTCGCCACCGTCATAAAGAGCCGTGACTGCAAAAGTACGGTCTTTACTTTCTGAGTTAACCCGCATGTTCGCACTTTGAAGAGCAGGAACGGTATAACTGCACTCTGCCACAGGTGTCTCTGTGATTCGGCCTACGCCTATTTCATATACATTGTAACCGAGCACCACGTCACAAACTGATTTGATCTTTATATCATCGAGTGCGACAGCCTGGGTAGATCCACCTGACTCGCTTTTATGGCGCAAGGCGATGTACTTGGCTGTGCCCGGCACTGAGACATTTTGGGTATACATGGTGCCTGTAGAAGTGACCGAGCAGGCTTGCGCGGTTATGAAGCTGGACAGTTCGTCATCGGTTTCTGAATAAGCGACTTCGATAGTGGTGGCAGTGGCGTATGGCTGCATCTTGAACTCAACGTTAAAAGTCGCAGATTCAAATGGAGTGAGTTCGGGAGAAATCAGCCATTGATCCAGAATGCCGTCAGTAGGCTTACCTGAGGAAATCAGCACTTGGGGTGATGCGGGGAGACCTTTGGGAGCGTAAGAAGAGCTTGTCTTCGAGCTGTCGAAGATAGTGAATCCTGCGGGGAGTTGGTAAAACCAATATGCGGATTCGCTCGTGTCATTCTTAACGGCCTTCCAGTTTCCAAACAGCTTGGTGGACTCATCATCGGTGTCGGTTCCGCAAAAGCCTTTGTCAAACGATTCGAAGTTTTCGGTTAAATCGGTCTCAACGTAGTTTTCGGTGTCAATGGCCGGTTCCCATGTGAGTGAAATGTCTCCGTTGGTTTCATTGTACACACCGTCGAGAATTGTCACGGTGGCTTTGTCAAGGCAAGCATAAGTTACATAAGCCTTGTCGGCGGCGTTGTTGTCGTTGTCTTGATCGGCTGCATAAGTGATGGAGGCGGCGACCTCAATCGCATCGTCAGAAATCATAGATGCGTCGACGTGATAAGAGAGGGTAAAATCGTGAGAGTCTCCGGCTTCGAGGTCAACGCTCTCGGCGGTCAATAAGTTATCGCCAATGCTGACGGAGAGTGTATAGTCGCCGGCCGGTGCAGCGTTGGCACCTTTATTGCGGACTGACACAGTCACAAAGGCCTCATTGCCGGCAGTTACTGTTTCGGGCACTTGCAATGATGTGATGGCCAGGTCGTTGTCTAGCAGATTGTAGATGCTCACATTGTCGATAGCCATATTGTTGCCGTAAGCTGAAACGGCAGTGAACGCGATGCGGAATTTCTCGCAGTCGCCCACCGCACTCTTCAGCGGGAACTCAATCTTGGCCCAATCTGCTTTTTTAATCTCATTAGGATACCAAGAGGCATCTTCGATATCTGTCCATTCTCCACTATCTTTCTGAATCTGTAGTTTTATAAAGTCCTTATAGTTGCTTGTATTACCCATCAGGTAGAACTCCAGCATAGGGTTGGTGGCAGAAGACGCTAAAATCTCGGGAGTGATGAGGCGTGCTGAATACTCGCGCGATGCGTTGTATGAGTTGTAGTAAGCGTAGCCTCCATCCTCATCTTGCGGTGATGTGGAGGGGGAGGACGACGAACTCTTTGCCTCCCAGCTTTTAGTGCCGTTCACGATTTCGGAAGTCCACACTGAGCCAAATGAAGCGTTTGCAAAAGAGTCTGCAAGCGGGAGGGAAACGGCACCGATCCATATCTCCGGAGTGGAGGCGCTTTCTCCGACGCATTCACCGGCCACAGGAGTGACACGATATACAAGAGGGGTGCGGGTTTCGGAGTCAAAATCATCCCGGTAAGTCACGGCATCAAGGGCCTCGGTGAGCAGGGTCACGTCATTGCCATTGATACGCTCTACCTTGTAGCGCACGATAGCCGGATCAAGGTCGATGCCATGAATCCCCTTGGTGCTTGCAGACCATGACAAGATGGAAATGGACCCTTCGCGCGTCATAGTGAGGTCGGTTACAGGCATGGGTACTTCAGGTCCCACGAACACTGTTTTGGAAGCAGGCATGCTTTCAAGGGTGCCGCTGTATACGGTCACTGAATAAGTCACATCACCGGCCACCGAGTTCTCGTCGGTCCAGGTGATTTCATCGCCGGGCATTTGGCCGGTCTTTGTAGAGGCCACTTCTCCGTTGCGCTTTATGACCACTTTCGACACTGATTCAAGAGTGTTGCCGGTCACGGTGAGCGAGGGTACGGTGAATGATAGTGTTGCCTTCAGCGCACGGGTTGGATCAGCTGTTACCTCAAGGTCTGAGATAGAAGCCGGTGCTGAAGGATTGCCGGCCTCATCGAGTGTAATCTTATTTACAGCCACTGCATCAATGGCGTGAAATGAGATATAATAGTCACCCTCCGTCGGAACCTCAAACAGTTGTTCGAAATGATCCATCTGCTCCTTGTTGTAACGGTTTTTGAAGAGGATTCCGGTTTGTGTGTACATCAGCTCCAATGATTCAGGCTCTGACGATGTGCCATACTTGACTTCGAGGCTTGAGGTCTTGCCACTTTCGAAGCATGCAGACTCGTAACCCAAGCGATAGGCCATGCCGGGTGTCAGGTGCACGGGTGTCTTCAGTGTGAGGTAATCATCATAGCTTTTAGTGCCATATTTGTAGCAGTTGGCGTAGGCGGGATATGTGGAATTGTATGATTCCCATTTCCATAGCGTTGCCTCGTCGCCGAGATTGGTGACGTTGAAATTGTCGTCAAAATTCTGCTGGGTAGACAATGGAATGTCGAGCAGCCGCTCGGCACTCAGCGAGGATGCGGCAAGCAAGAGAAGTGCCGCACCTGCAAGATAACGGTAGGTTTGTGTCATAATACTGAAAATTTTGGTGTTGTCATATATAAATTACCGGCTGCGCAGCATGCGGAACTGTCGCGCAGCCGGGGTGAGGTGGTCACATTATCGCACTGTGAATCTAAGGTGTTGGCTACCTGAACGTGCTATGTATATTCCTGACGGCAGAGAGATTGATCCGTTGGAAGCATCGCGACGAGCCACCAACATGCCGGACACATCGTAGATGCAGAGAGGGTCAGTCAAGTCGCGGAATATGATATGTTTCCCTTCTACTGAGATGAAACCGACGTTTTGGATTTCTGTAATGGAGCTTTGCTCGATGGTACCTTTAATCTCGATATCATCAATATGGATATTGGCACAGCCTGCACCATGACCTCTGAAAGCGATCCTTGCCTCGCTGAGAGTATTGTAGTCATTGAGTGCAATGGTATGTTTCTGCCATGCCGATGTGGCGGCATATGACTCGAACTTGGCAGAGGGAAGGGCTTGGAAATTGGTGCCGTCGGCAGAAATCTCGACCTGAAGCCACTCATTGACTGGATCGGGATCTTCTTGCCACCATCCGGCTGAGCCATTGTAATGGTACATATGGAAAGTAAGCACCGGGTCAACAAACTTTGATAGGTCTATGCGAGGGGAGATGAGACGCAGTTCCATGCCGTCGGTCCATGCGTGGTAGCCATCGAATGTGGCGAGTCCGTTGTCATCGTCGTGGGGCTTGACATATGGGTTCTCTCCGATATTGAAGAGCGCCCAGTCACCATTTGTGCCGATTACATTTTGTACGGTCCAAGGATTCGTCTGTGACACGCCTTCGACAAATGATTCGGCGTAAGGGAGGGCATAAGCGTTACCAACCTCAAATTTCTCTGAAGCAGACACCTCGCTCTCGCCAGCCTCAGTCAGGGCAGTTACCGTATAATAAGCGGAGGCCTGGTCAACGGGGGTCCAATCATCAATCAGTGAAGTGTCAGTTGTGGCCTCTTCTACGGTTTCAGCTTCATTGTTGACAACACGTTGCACTCTGTAAGATAACAGATTTTTAAGATTGCCTCCGTTCACACCCCGGATCGGTGCAGTCCATGAAATGTAGAATCCGTTTTCAAGATTTTGGGCCATAACGTCGGCCGGTGCGGTCGGCACATCTACGCCGGCAAACACAGATGCCGATACAGGTTGGCTTGTACCCTGCGGAGAGCGGACTATTGCGCGATAGGTTGACACACCCGTAGTAACTGATGTGTCTGTCCATTTGAGATGGGCACCCGGAGCCGGATTCAGGAACGACTTGATAGGTTCGTTACCCGCGCCCCTGATTATGTCAATGGCGGTTATTGATGAGAGAGCGGAGCCGTTCATCATCTTGGAGGGTGCATCCAGCTCCACAGTAACTTCAGTGAGTCCGCCATCGGCAGCTGAGAGGGAGAAATTGCTTGGTGGGGCAGGCACGTTAGAGCTGCCCTTGGGTGTAACGCGGAGATTGTCGGCATACGACATCATGCCATTGCGGGAGTTGTTGCCACGTATGGCAAAATAATGCTCACCGTCAGCAAGTGGCGAGACAAGTGCGGCAAACTGTTTGGCTGTTACCGGTAGTTTGCCTGTGTCGAGCAAGCGTGTCATGTGTTGAGGATCGGGCGAATTGCCATACCAGAGTTCGAAATGGTCAGGATAAGACTCCACCATCTGCCAGGCGTCGAACGAAACTTCATAGGTGTAGGCCAAATCGAGCTTTATGGCCGGTGAAATCAACCAGTCGTCAGTGTCATAAGATATATCCCAGGAGTGGCGAGCGCATTTGTTATTATCATCATAATTCCAGACCTTGATACTTTCGGAGAAATTGGCGATAGTGAAAAGATCGAACTCTGCCTGGGTGTCAAAGCCGCATTCGTAAGGCGCGTTGAAAAGGGCTGCCACGACTTTGTTTGACTCAGCTGCCGGTCCTGCACCATCGGGCGATATGGCAGTTACAATATAATGACATAGAGCCGGCTGTTCGATGGTTTCGGAGAAGGTTGTCGTGGAAAGTCTCGTTGCCACGGCAACGTTGCCTGGCATACGGGTTATATTGTATGTGATGGGAGAGCGGAGAGTGCCTCCGTTGGCTCCTTTTGATGGAGCTGTCCATGAAAGGGAGGTTGTCATGCCTGAGACTGACAGCCTGAGATCGGAGACTGCTGCCGGCACATCATAACCGGCATGGAACGAAAGACCGGAAGTCACACCCTGGCCAACAGCATTTGATGCTGTAACACGCAAGGAGTGCCGCCCTGTGGTGAACGTATGTTCTGAAGTGGTGGCTGTGGCACCCGGCTTTAAGTTGACAAGATCTATAAGGTCGCCGTCTACGCTGATTTCCACTTCGAGCGGTGTGTCGGCATCGAGGGTATTACCCTCCACGCTCAGCGTCGGGGCTGTGAAAGAGAACACGAACTTTGTGGCTTCATCATTGTGTGGTATGGCTGTTAGTCCGGTAACTTCATCTGGAACTCCGGCAGAGGCATAACGGTTAACGTATAGGCCTACAAGTTCCGGGTTGCCCGGTATATCGGCAATCTTAGCTGCTTTGCCTGTTTTGATGTCGACCTCATAAAGTGCTGAAGCCGCATCAAACCATCCTGAAGTGTGAAACTCCGCCCAATATAATTTGTCGGTGCGTGTGTCAAAGGTGATAGACTGTGTATAGTCAGACTGGTAGTCCTCGAAAATGCCGGTATTGCCTATAAGTGTAAGGGAGGCATCGGCAGGACTTATTTTGTAGAGGTTAGCATTGGTGTCAATGCCATAAAGCTCACCCTTCTTGTTCGCAGCTATTGTTATGACATCCTTCTGCAAAGGGGCAATCATGGTAGGGGTTCCTGTTTTCACGTCGGTTGTGGATAGCCATATAGATTGCCCTGTTTTGTCGTAAGAGATAGAGTATACCTTGCCCGAAGACTGGTCGTAAGTGCGGTCGGTGGCGATATAAGAGAAATCAAGCGGATTATCGCGTTCGGAGAGAAGAGTCCATGTGAGTGCATCATATGTATACCACTTCATCATGGTTAAGGTGTGCGAGCTGTCGTAATCGTATGAACATGCATAATATTTGCCGTTCACGTAAACTGCGCCACCTTCGAATGCGGGGGTATCCGCAAGCTTGTGCATAGACTTCCCCTCTGCTGCCTTTAGCGAGTACATGCCGTAGCCGGGATTTGACAGTATGCAGTTTGCTACCAACTCCGGCATACCTTCGGTAGAAACCTTGAGAGGAGTTCCTGCCGGCATGGGCCGTGGAGCGTTATTGCGCACTAATCCATCGGATTGCCGTTGCGTGTATTGCTTGAATCTCAGCACCGGGACGGATGCCTGAGTAATCAGGGTGGTCACGATGCACAGTGTGGTAAAAAGTTTCTTCATATGCTGATATATTATATTGCGAGTTTGTAGATGGATTTGCCGGCCCGGACGATGTATATGCCTCTGGAGAGCGTAAGGGTCACGATCTCCTTACCATCGGCTATGGGGTAACCTGAAAGGTCAAAAATTATTATGTTAAGTCCGGGAGCGGAAATCTGTATGGATTGGCCGTTGCGGCATATGGTGAGAGGGTCATGCAATGTGTTGGTAGGGATTGATGAATTGCCAAGCGTTAACACATCTATTTCATCGGAAGGTCGCGACAGGATGTCTGCGTCATAGCCTTGCACTGAGTAACGATAGGCTGTGCCTTTTTTTAGTCCCGACACAGTGTATGATGTTTCACCCTCTGTGTCGATTCCATTGCGCACAATCATATACTGCATCTCGCCCGGAAGAGATAAGGTGACATCGTCGATGCATGCTGAGCCTGAGTAGTTGGGGTCATTCCATTCAAGCCGGGCTGCGGTAGCTTCAGTGGGGGAGTAGATATGGTGTGAACCCTCCGTGCGCGGAGGTGTGAGTCGGTCTATGGTTTGCCATGAGCCGTTTATGAGAGCTTTGACCAGCAGTTGGGCATCGTTGTCGTTGCGATAGCCACGTAGCCAAAACGATAAGGAATGGAAAGGTTGGCTAAATTCGCATGTCTGTACGAACGAAGAGGGTTCGTGCAGACGCAATGCAGGGGCAGCGTCACCGTAGTAGCCACTGATCGATATTGTCTCTGATGAATTGGAGAGCCAATCGGGAGGTAATGCACCATCGGTGAATGATGCAGTTTGTGTCTGAGCCGGGCCTTGTTGTAGTTCCGCAACGGTGATGCGATAGGAGGAGGCGAGTTCCATCTCGTGCCAGGATGCGGTGAAGGAATTCTCTGTAATGTCAGTTGTTCCGATAATTACAGGGGCGAAAAAGGATAGACCGGGATGGTCGGTTGTGAATTGTGAGAGTTCGGACTCACTCCCTACAGAAATTCCATTGCAAGCACGCACAGTCACGGCATATTGAGCATCTGGCTGTAACCCTGTGAGCATAAGCCTCGGTGAGTCCGTATGCTTGAAATGAAATCCTGATACCAAGTGGTGGCGGGTGTCGTTTAGGTCAGTGACAGTTACATAATAGGAGTCTGCGTCAGTTGCAACATTCCATGTTGCTGTCGCGCCGGAGTCTGAAATATCTGTCACTGTCACACCTGTGGGTGCTGATGGAATAATGGAGGGTGAACCTGCGTGAAGATATGCTGTATTATCAGTGAAAGAAATGTCGTGGAGCGATGGGCTGAGAGTCGTGCCGTTATGAGTTGTCAAAGTCACTGACGAAACATTACGGTTGCCCGGGAATGGGTCTCCGGCATCGCCATTGGAAGTGTGGATTCCATCCGCTTCCACAAGGTCAATGCGCTGATGCAAGGGGTCATTGTTGACAGAATTGTTATCCCATGCCATGCGGTTATAGTCAATATGCCATATGGTCAGTCCCTCGCCCGGCAGGTAGGCATCCCAACCTGATTTGGCACGGCATTCGAGCAGGAAATATTCGTCGGTGTTGGTGCGGTCGCCAAGTTTGTAGGCTAATGGTGAGCCTGCATCGAGATTAAGAGATGCGTTTCGATCGACCGATAGAGGTGTGCACCAACCGAGGAACTCCCTCTCATAAGATGATAGGGCTACAGGTGTACGGCCGTTATTACAATAATTTCCATGGTCCATCACTGACCATTGGCCAGGAGATGGCGCATCGGCATCATTGGTGGCATAAAGGTCAGGGAGTCCGAGCACATGGCAAAACTCATGACAGAATGTGCCTATGCCGACCATCGATTGGGTGCCTCCGCGAAGTTCATTGGAGCAGGCATATGCTCCGGCCATTACACCGTCGAGCGTTAGCCGGATTCCTTTCGAATACATGTTGGATGAATGTGGCCACACCGTGTCAGGACCTCCCCCGTCTGCCTTGCCATAACCGGCGTAGAAGATATATATGTTGTCAATCCATCCGTCATTGTCCATATCATAATCGCGAAAATCGACCGTGGAGTCAAGAGCGCGTAGAGCTTCCGCACCCATTTCATGTGCGAGTGCGTCATTGTTGGCTGCGTAATATGATGTTGGATGCGATAACTTTATGGGGCCGTAAACATCGAATTGAGGACGGAAAATCCCAAAAGAATTATCGATGAAATAATCGCGTGCCGAACCGTATGCCCCGAAGTCTGAGTAGCCCGGCTCGTTGAGCATTCTTTGGAAGGATTCAAGTGTGTTGCGCATATTGCGGTCGGGAAATTCCACAAGTACCACCAGGGCCTTGGCATCGCCCGCTGCCGGGTATGTATGAGAGAGGGTTGCAATTCGTGCAGGTGATTTTCGGGTCTCATCAATGGTTTGGACTTGGATCTCTTTAAGGTAACCTGTGGCGTCGGGGAGCATGCGGTGACCTTCTGAATCTATGTAGTAATGTAAAGTTTCGTCGCCTCTGATATGTACCTTAATCTCAGAGCCGTCAGGCTGTCGCCAAAGAAAAGGCTCCGGACTTGCCTTGACTGCATGAAGCAATTGAGGAAATACTGACACTATAAGTGCCAATATGATGATGAGTACATGATATCTTGCCGATATGATTTGCTTAAACTCTGAAATTGTTGTCATAATGTATAATGAAGTATGATTGGCAAATTTACAAAATATTTTGTAATTTTTATAAATATTAAGATAAAAATTGGAAATTAGATAAAAAATGGTCATATTTGCAATCTCTAAGATGATAAATGTAGAGGTAGGGGTGCGTGTGGATGAACAGCAAAATAATAACAAATCAATCGATATGAGGAAAATCATTACAATGACAGCATTTGGAATCGTGGCATTTGCCGGATTTACGATTCAGAAAGTGGAGGCGGCGGCTGGGCTTCCCACATTTTACGGTTCTGTAATCTTTGACGATAACTGGTATGATGCTGAGGGGAAAGGTCAGGCTCAGTATGGGTTCTACTCATTCCAGCCAAAATCTGATATTTCGTTATCTCCGGTGATGATTCATGGCAACCTGAATATCAATGGAGGGGGCACTTATTCTGACCGTAAGATTCATTATCACCTTTGGGAGATGTATGCCGATGACGGCTCAGATACCGGAATAACTTTTCACAACTACTTCTGCAAGGTTGACACTGATAATTGGGATATGGAGAATGTTGTGGATTACAGTGATAATCAGGACAACATAGCCTATGATATGACCTATGACCCGGTGAGTCGCAAGATATATGCCGTACAGTGGGGCCCGTTTGAAGACGATAATGCTTATTTTGCCGAAGTTGATGGAGATAGTGGAGAGAGCGTTAATATAGCTAAGGTGAAGTGCATGAGTGCCTTGGCCTGCGACAATTTCGGTCGCATATACGGTATACGCACATCAGACGGCATGACATGTTATCTTGACCAGCGCACCGGCGAGGTGATTGAGCTCGGTTTTTCAGGCATAGTGCCAAAATATGTGCAGAGTGCCACGGTAGACCCTGCTACCAATATCATATATTGGGCATCAATGGATGAAAATGGCAAATCGGAGCTTCGCACTGTCAATGTAATCACCGGTGCAACAGATAAGATTGGCGATTTTAATGGTGATGCAGAGATTACATGTCTCTTTGTGGAGGCACCGCGTGGCACACTCGGTGCCCCCGGCGAACTGACTGACGTGGTGCTCAGCACTTCCGGCAGTAAGTCCAAGATATCGGCGAAACTTCCGACTAAAACATTTGATGGCAACGATATATCAGGGATGTTGACATTCGAATGGTATATAGATGGCAAACTTGCAGGCTCAATTGAAGGTTCACCGGGGCAGCCGGTGAATCTTGAGGCGGAGGTTTTGCAAGGTCGTCATGTAGTGGTGGCACAGGCCCGTTCAGCGGCAGGTGAAGGCCCCAGGACCTATCGTGATCAATGGTGTGGCGAGGATGTGCCTGCTGCTGTGCAAAACTTACATTTCTCAATTGCTGACGGCATTGCAAACCTCACATGGCAAGCTCCAAGTGAAGGTTTGAGAGGGGGAAGCATTGATCCCATTGATACAAAATATAAGGTGCTTCGTTATCCGGGTGCTGAAATTGTGGCGATGGGTATTACTCAGACCTCTTTCACAGAGAAGTTGCCTGCCGCAGCAGCCACTTATTACTACACTGTTACGGCTACGAATTCACTTGGCGAGGGAGGTACAGCCACGAGCAACACAATATATACAGGCTCATCATCGACACTTCCATATTTTCAGGATTTCGAAAGCGAGGATAGTGCCAACGACTTTACCATAATTAATACGGAAGAGGGTAGAGGGTGGTTCCGTTGGCACAATACTGCTCAGAATTTTAAAGCTATGGCTTGTAGATTCAACAAACTTGATGCTTCCGACAACTGGCTGATTTTGCCGCCCCTGCCGTTTGTGACAGGTCAGGAGTATAAGCTTTCCTATCGCGTTAAGGTGTTTGACTCCGATTCTCCGGAGAAATATGAGATCACGATAGGTCGCGATGCTACTGTTGCTTCGCAGACCGCCTTAATTCAGTCGGCTCGTACTATCAAGAATACCGATTGGCAGTTGGTGGAGGTTCCATTCAAGGTGCAGGAGGATGGCTTGCACAATATCGGCATACATTGTGTAAGCCCGGCAATGGCATATTATTTGATAGTTGATGACATATCGGTGTCTCAGACTTCCGATGTCAATATCGTAAGTCGTGAAGCTAATGCTGTTGTCGCTGCAGATGGTGAGATTGTGGCAACAGGTGAAGGCAGGATGGTCATTTACAATATTGACGGGCGTAAGGTTTGTGATATCAATGCAGAGGGAGAGGCGAGAGTTACTGTCGAACCTGGTATATATATCGTGACGTTTGGCGACAGATGTTTCAAGCTTCTGTTGAAATGAAAATTGCAGCTTGATAATAAAATCGGGTGACGTTATAAAAGCAACGTCACCCGATTTTATTATGGTTGTATCCGATTATTTGATCACTTTGCCGGAGCGGGTTATGTATATACCCTTTGGCAGACGGTAGAGGTCGGAGGTTGTACCCACATACATACCTGTGGTGGTGAAGATGTCTTGATTCATGTCGTCGGCTATGATGGTGTCTGTGCCGGACTGGTCGGTTACCGTCACTGTTGTTTCTGCTGATGTTGCGTTGTCGAAGATTGCCCGCACTCCATAGATGCACTTTGTGGCAGGAGCTTCATTATCTGTATAAGACGGAGAGGTGACGGTGGCTATCGGTGATCCATCGCGTGTCACTTCATAATGGCTGAGTCTCAAAGCGGGCACTGTGGCATCGTAGAAGCATACATCATCGACAAACAGGGCGAAAGCTCCGTCGCTCACGCACCGCAAGGCAAAATATTTTGAGCCTTCTGGCAGTTCAAATTCAAGGTTTGTCCACTCGTCGGTGATGGTAAGATAATCAGCCTTGTGAAGCGGCATGAAGCATGACGGCTCTGTGCCGCTTGATGAATAGAGAACCTGCAGTCGTTCGGGTGCAGTGCCGGCAGTTGTGAATGCTTTGGCATATAGCGATATGCTTTGAGCTTCGCCGTTGAGTCGCGGCGATACAGCCCAGTCATCGTTGACATAGTTCACGTTAGCCATGGCCATGAGCATCTTTTGGCCGGAATGCGGAGTGCCCTGTGGCCATTCGTTGATGCAGAGTTCTTCGGCATCGCAGACTTGCCATGCCTTTGGGGCAGTGGAGTTCGGATAGTCGTCGGGGGCCTGGGGGAGCAGGTTTTTGGCATTGATGAAATATGTCATGTCGAGGTCGAGGTCGTGCATTGTCCAATCGCCTATGCCGTTGATGGCCCAGCTTTCGTAAGACTCGAAGCTATCGGGTGTCGTGCCGCGCGGAGATGGAGCGTTCCAATGGAGAGCCACACTTGTTTCGTCTCTCTCGGCTTCAAGGTCTGTGATGCAAGGTATGGTAGGTTCGATGCAGATTACGTCAAGGTTGGCTGCGGATGCGCCAATAGAGGCGCACACAGTGTGTTCACCTGTTTCTGCGAAAGTCAGTCGTGTCTCGACCACGCGGGTCTCGCCGGGATTTATGCTCTCCACTTGCAATGTTACAGGGTTTGTGGAGGAAACTGTGATTTGCAATGAGGCGGAGGGAGAGGTCTCGGAGTCAACGTTGGTAAGGTATATGTCGAATAAGGTGGGGTTGTCGGCAGCTACCTTGGATGGACCGGCAATTTTATCGATACGTATGGGTGATTCAGGGCGGTCTGATATAGAGACTGCGTCAAGATATATATCTGCAATGCCATCGGTGAGACCCTTGAATGCGATGCGTATCCATTTTGCATTGAGGGCTTCAACGGGAATTGCCACTGTGAATAGTTTCCAGCCGCTGCCGGAGTTGCGTACAATCGGCTCACAGAGCGGAGCGTACTCGTCTCCACCTATGCTTATAAATGGTTGTATTGACTCATTGCCGGCAGGAGAGGCGCTGAGATAAAGTGCGAAGCTAAGCTGAGGTGTTGACAGGTGTTTCAGACTGATTTTAGGAGATTCGAACCAGCTGCCCACGCCCTTCTCTGATTCGCCTGCGCTGTGGAACGTGGCGAGCCCATTATTGCTGTCATAGTCGCTGCAACCGAATTGTCGGCCGGTGGCATCGAGGGTCCAACCCTGTTTGAGGGGACGGTCAGTGGCACTTATCCAGGGATACCAAGTCATGTCGGCCTTGGCGAAGCTCTCTTGAAGCGGAGCGTCGTAAGGTGCTCCGGCCAGCATGTAAGGAGACTCGATGGCACGTCCGGCATCGTTGCCGGCATAAGGCACCACCACATAGCTCACGAACTCTTGATTGCCGGATATGTCAAGTTTTGAGTCGGTTGCGGTGAGTGCATTTGTTTTATCGGCTATAAGATCGAGGTCACCGAAATATCGGTATATGCTGTAACAAAGCATGGAGCTGTCGAACCAGCCTCCATTTCTGCCTTTGGATGGGGCAGACCATGATAGGGAGGGGTGGCCGTCGGCATCTTCGCTGATTGTGAGGTTTTCCACTGCATCGGGCACATCAATGCCAATAAATGCAGATGCACTTGCCTCTTGCCCTGGACCGGCAAGATTGGTTACGGTCGCGGTGTATTCATAAATCGCAGATTTATCTACATTATCAACAAAACTCACTGTCGCACCCGGAGCAAGCGATGTGGCGGTATAGACGGGGACGGAGGTATCACTGCGTGTCACATTGACCGATATGTCTCCGGAGAGCGTGTTGCCGTCAATGTCTGTTTTCGGGAGTGAGAATTGCACTGTGGCGGAGAGTCCGCCACGGTCGGCAGGGGTGATGGTCATATCTTCAGGAGAACCTGGCGCACCACCATGGAGGATATCGATGTTTATGTTGTCGATTTCGAGAATATATTGATATGCAGGGCTTGTGGCATGGATTCCGAGGTGGTATTTGCCGTCGGAGGGAACGGTAAATAGAAGCGAGTTGCGCTTTTTGCCGGTACCGATATCCTTGTGTGACGCGAGCACGGTGGTCATCTGCTCAGGTTTCACAGATGTGCCGAGAGCCATATCAAAACTCTCTTTCATGCCGTTGTACAGGCCCCTGTATTCATAAGACAGGGTATATTTTTTTCCGGCCTCCAGCCTTATTGCCGGTGAAATAAGCCAGTCATCGCCGGCAAGATAGCCGGTGTCGTCATATTTATATTGTGCAGTCTTGTCGGTGGTCGAATATTGCCAGGTGGAGCCTCCGTTGACGTTGACAATAGTCCAAAGATCGAAATTTTCTTGCGAATCGAACGATTCAGAGACAGGCAATGTCCATTCGCCTCCGAGCACAGCCTTGGAGGTTGTTGCCGGTGTGCCGTATCCGGTAGATGATTTGGGTGTGACCACGTAGCTTATTGCCTCGAGGGTGGGTACGTATGCCTCATCGACATATTGTGTGGCGTTAAGGTTGGTTTCAAGCACTCTGTTTCCTGGCTGGCGTGTCACTTTATAGCTCAGAGAAGCCGGATCTATCTTGCCACCGTTTATGCCTGTGTGAGGTGCTTCCCATGTGACGATGGGATGTTCGCCATCGGTGTCGAGTGTCAGCGAGGTTACAGCCGAGGGCAAGTCTTCACCGGCAAAGATTTCAAGCTCGACAGATTCGCCGCGGTCCACAGAGTTTGCTGTTGTAACTTTGATGGTCTGCTTGCCGTAAGGGAAGTTGTAGACGGGTGTGGTAACGATGCTTCCGGGTGCGATATCCTTAACTGCATATTCAGTGTCGCCGATCTGTATTATGGCCGTAATGTTTTCGGTCAGTTCGGAGCCTTCTACGCTTAGGGCAGGAGCCGTGAATGATACGGTACCTTCGAGTGAGGTGATGGAGGGGAAGTCTACTGTAAGGTCTGTCACTCCTTTGGGAGCTTCCTTATCTACTTTCGCCGGCATGACGTATAAACCGGCGTAGTTTTGGTGAGAGGGAAATTCGAAAATGGTGTTGTAGGCGAACGATATCGGATCTATGCTTACGAGATATGTGTGCATTGACTTCACGCCGGCTTTCATCTGCTCCTCGCTGACGATAGCGTAGAGTAGACCGGTGGTCTCATCGTAAGTCATTGTGTTGCAGTCTTCTGGATAATATGTGTTGTGAACTCCGTAGAGTCCGGTGTCCCATGTGAGGGTGGCGGGTTCTATCCATCCGGTTCGGGTGCCGAACATGAGGTGAACTTTGCCTTTGTTGTCGGCTGAGAGTGCGTAGATATCGCGTTCGAGCACTTTCTTTATATTGAAAGTGTGGCTCGTGAGGCTGAACTCCCCGAAGCCGATGAATCCTGAGTCCCAGGTCTCTGTGTCTTCGTAGTAAACTGCTCCGTATAGTTTGCCTGAGACGGGATCTACGGTCAGATCGGATGGAACATCGTCGATAGATATTTCAGACTTTGAGCCGGTCATTACCCATTTGTCGGTGTTGAGTGTGAAGAAGTATGCATTTGATCCATTGTTCTCGGTGGAGATGCAATACATGGAGCCTCCTGATTTTGCGGCTGCCACCACGTTGGCGGCCAGATTGAGGTTCTTGAGCATCTTCACTTCGCCGCCATCCTTGGCTTCAATGGAGTATACACCGGCTTGGCCGGTTCCTGTCCAGTCGGCATCGTAGGTTTTAAGCGCACACAGAGTCACCTTTGGTGCAGGCACTTCTGCAGCCCGGCGCACGGCAGTTTTTAGCTGAGGTGTGCCATGCGGGCCTGTGTGCATCTTCACTGCGGCATTCTGTTTGCCGGGGATATGGGCATAGGTGGCGTTGCTTTGGCTTGACTTGGTCTTGAGTATTCCCAAATCTTGGGCGAGCAGGGGCAGACATACGGTTGCAAATAGCGATGCTGTCAGCACCAGTAATGAGTGGATACGTTCGGATAGTTTCATAATGCATAAGGATGTTAGATTTGTAAAATTAATTAAAAAAAGCTGATTGTCAAAGGATGAAGATGGTAAATTTCCAGTTTTGACGCTCTGATGATTTATTTTTCTTTTTTTATATATTTTTGCAACTGCGCTGTTTTTTTGTTATTTTTGCAATCTGAATATAAAAATGATACATATATGAGCCATGTTAAGTCTATAGGTATACTTACGTCGGGAGGTGATGCTCCGGGTATGAATGCCGCTATCCGCGCCGTCACCCGTGCAGGCATTTACGCGGGTCTTAAGGTTTTCGGTATTTACCGTGGTTATCGCGGTCTTATCTACGATGAGATAGTGGAATTTTCGACGCAAAACGTCAGTAATATCATCCAGCGAGGCGGCACGATTCTCAAGACTGCGCGTTGCAAGGAATTCCAGACTCCGGAAGGCCGCCAGTGTGCCTACGATGTGCTGCGCCGCCATGAGATCGACGCCCTGGTTGTCATTGGCGGTGACGGTTCGCTGACCGGCGCCCGCATATTTGCCAATGAGTTCCAGTTCCCGATCATCGGTCTGCCGGGCACAATCGACAATGACCTGTACGGCACGGACACCACCATCGGCTATGACACGGCCCTCAACACCATCATGGAGTGTGTCGACAAGATCCGCGACACTGCCACAAGCCATGAGCGTCTTTTCTTTATTGAGGTGATGGGACGCGATGCCGGCTTCCTGGCCCTCAACGGAGCTATCGCATCGGGAGCCGAGGCTGCCATTATCCCGGAGATCTCCACACAGGTAGACCAGCTTGCCGAGCTTATCAAGAACGGTTTCCGCAAGTCTAAGAACTCATCGATTGTGCTTGTGGCTGAGTCGCCTATCACTGGCGGTGCTATGGGCTTGGCACAGCGCGTGAACGAGGAATATCCCGGCTACGACGTGCGCGTGTCGATTCTCGGACACCTGCAGCGCGGCGGTTCGCCGACTGCCCACGACCGTATCCTGGCCTCGCGCATGGGCGCCGCTGCGATCGATGCCCTGCTCGATGACCAGCGCAATGTGATGATCGGCATCAAGAATGACGAGATAGTCTACGTGCCCTTCACCAAGGCCATCAAGAACGACAAGCCGATCAACCAGGAACTCATGTCTACGTTGCGCCGTCTCTCCATCTGATGCCGGCATAGGCCGCTACTGCGCTAACAATTTTTGCAGCTTCATATATTTAGAAGTCAGGGCAGATTCATGATGTGTGAATCTGCCCTGACAATTTTATTCATTATGGTCGTCGGCGGTGCCTCCTCTCCCCCCCCAGTGTGCGATGCAACGTCTTGATGTAGCGTAGCTATTATTCATTATTCATATTTAGTTATTCGTTATATTTCGTCGCCGGAGGCTCCTCCCTCCCGGAGGCTTTGCGACGTTGCATGCGTACTGGTGGCAAGGAGGCGCCGCCGACGTAGTATAAACTGTATCTTCGAACATACACTTGTGGTAATTTATTGAGGCAGTCTCTAATGTTTGAATGAGTTGCGGATGCTGTCTATGCGGTGGTTATTATCTTTAAACGTTATTTACGTGATTCGATTGTTTTTTGCATCTGACGGATTAGCACCTCTTTAGGCGGCAACTCTGTCATATATTGTGCAACCTTGATACCTGATGCATCAAGTTGGAGAAGCTCAATCTGTTCGTTGCTTCCTTCTGTGCATAGAATGAGACCGAGAGGTGTTTCCTCTCCCGGTTGCATTTCGTATCGTTCAAGCCAACGGAGATATAATTCCATCTGACCTTTGTATTGTGCCTTGAATCGACCAAGTTTAAGGTCAAGAGCTATAAGCCGATGCAGTTTTCGATGAAAGAAAAGCAAGTCAAGATGGAAGTCCTCTCCATCAATAATCATCCTCTTCTGTCGTGCTACAAAAGTGAAGCCATCACCGAGTTCGAGAAGAAATTGCTCAATGTGAGTGATAAGTGTGTTTTCAAGAGATTCTTCACTGTAGTTGCCACTCAATCCTGTAAACTCCAGAAAATATGGGCTTTTGAAGACCATGTCGGGTGATAGCTTCCGTTCGTTTCGTAGAGATGCAAGTTCTGTCCGAATCAACTCTTCGGGTTTGTTGCTGATTGCGGTTCGCTCAAATAGCATTCCATCTATCTTAGCCCGCAAAGTCCTTTTTGTCCATCTCTCCTCTGATGCCATTGTGAGATAAAATTCCCTTTGTATTTCATCTTTGAGTGGCATAACCTCCACGAAATGAGACCATGATAATTGTGTCGCCAGTGGCGCGACAATTTGTTTGTCTGGAAAGAGTGTAGCGAACTGCATCATTCGTCGGAGACTTTTTTCATCATAGCCTCTACCAAATTCAGCTTTCAATTGCTGTGCCAATGTTGCGATAATTTGTTTGCCATATTCAGCACGTTGATTACCGAGCACATCACGATTTATACGCTCGCCTATGTGCCAATATAACATCGTAATTCCTGCGTTGGCAACATTTGCAACTCTTTGCTTGGTATCAATTATCAAGTGCTTGATGTCGGCAACAAGGTTACTCTCCGGAATTTTATTTTGAGTTGATATTTTCATATGATCGGTTTATGCGATGCAATTGTTTGATTGAAAAATTGAAGTTGTTTAAACTAATTTTATATTAACATTTGCGAGATAAAAAGATCCGCAAAGGTTAATAAAAGAAAGGCATTCAACTTCATTTTAACTTTCGTAAATTAGTTTAAACAACTTCATTAAATAACGACCTGACAAGTTTCTTAATGTTTAAAGGAGTTGCGGATGCTGTCTATGCGGCGGCGGTGGTATTCGCGTATTTCATCTGATGTCATCTTGCTTCTTTTTGCTCCCACTCCGAAGCCGGATCTGTCGGGGTATGGGCGACGGCTTTTCTTTATGTGGGGATGCAGAAGTTTGAGTTGTCCTTCCTCCATCTGGGTCATGTGGAAGATGCCGGTAGTGACTGGTATCTGCACGGTATCGCCCTTTTCGGCTTGGTGGTATATCTTTTTAGAGACATCGATTTTGCGTGATTTGCCTGTCTCGAGGGTTATGTCGATTACATTGTATAGTTTCTCTACGGTGCGGTAGCTGAGGCGGCCGCTGCGGCGCGTGGACTTGCGCTTTTCTGTGTAAACTCGGTCCACCACTCCCTGCATGTCACGTTGGTTGTCGATCACCCACAATTTATTGGTTAGCATCACAGCACCTAACAGCAGCGGATACATCAACAACATGTGTATCGAGATATTAAGCCATGTGTTATAAGAGCCGGTGAGCCACCTCGTGACACCTCGGAGAGGCAATGCAAGCGCCAAAGCCACCGGCAGCACACAAAGCACAGGAATAAGCCATGATGTAAGCAGCGATTTCAACATGATATAAGCGGCTATACCGCTCATGATAGCCACGGCCCCACCGAAGCCCCCAACCACAGTCCGCCACGCCTCTATTGTCTTTGGTTTCATTAAGTTTGTGTATAATTTTATGCAAAGTTATGCAAAATCATTTACTTGCACAACGATATTGGAGCTTCGCCTGCGATAAAGAAACAGTCTTATCATAGTTTTGCCTATCGTGATTGTATAGCAGTATGCGGTGGCATGATAAGAAAAAATGGAGTGCGACGTTGCAAAACAATGTCGCACTCCATTTTTTTGATTTAGAGATAACTTTTGTGTAGTATGCAGTATGTTTGTTACTTAACCATTACCTTCTTGCCACCTATTATGTATAGACCGGCGGGGAGTACGCTTACAGAGTTGTTATCCTTAATGGTGGTTACATACATGCCTGAAAGTGTGTAGACTTGCAACTGCTTTGCAGTGTTGGAGTCGTGCAGGTCATTGACAGATGCCGGCATCACGCCAATCAGAGTGTATATGTTCCACTTTGCACTTTCTTGGAACAGCGGGAGTTTGTCGTTAGGCACTTTCACCACGAGGAGTTTAGAGTCATCGAGAGAGGGGAGTCCGTTGGTGGAGATGGAAGGTGCCTGATCGCCTTCAAATGCAGACCAGTCGATCTCCCGCAAGTTGTTGCAACGGTCGAAACATTCGGTGCTGATTTTGAATTCAGCAGGGAGTGTGACTTTTGCAAGTGAAGAGCAATTGTAGAAAGCGTCATTGGTCGATGTGAGTTGAGAGCAACCTGAAAGATCAATCTCTTTGAGTGCGGAACATCCCTGGAATGCTTGCTTGAATGAGCCGAAGTTAGCGCTTTGGTCGGCAGCAGGCATTATGAAAGATTCGAGAGCCGTGAAATTTTGGAATACTCCCTTGTCAGAAGACCCGAATATTCCGGGTACCGGCATCACCAAGTTTGTTATAGATTCAACGGTTGCTGCAGAGGCATCTATGCTAAGCAGGGTCTTATTGGAGGCAGTGACAGATGCTGCAGTGCCGAGAGCAGATGCGAGTGCCTTGAATCTGTCGGTGTTCCACTCACCGGTAAGTACAATATGGAGAGCATCAGCCAGATCGTCCGGTATTTCGTTGCCGTCGATGGTGTATGTGCCGGGGGCTGCCGCTGCCTGAATGTTGAAACCACTCCAGTAAGTGTCAGTGCTGAACGATTCATATGCTTCTTGCGGCACTATGATTGTAATCTCCTTCTTCTGAGAGGGAACGAAGTCGAGACCGTAGAAGGGTTCATAGTTGTCATTTATTTCAACAGTGGGGGCTGACGTGCCGTTATAGAGATGCCAGTCGATGAGTTTGAGGTTATCGCATCCGCCGAAACATCTATCGGATATTGTGAACTCGGAGGGAAGCACTATTGAGATGAGTCCCGAGTTTTGGAATGCCATCTCACTGCTTGTTACGCTTGCCCAGTTGGAGAGGTCGAGCATGGTGATGGCCTTGCAGTTTTGGAATGTCTGATCTATATTAGTCACATTTACCAAAGCTGACACATCCGGGTTGGTAAGTGCCTTGTCGTTGAGAAACGCGTTGTCGAGGTTCACTATTTTTGCAGCAGTGCCGTTGGTCGGGAATAGGATTGTCTCGAGTGCGGAGCAATTGCGGAATATGGTATAGAGAGAAGTGTCGTCACCCATCTCAGCATTGCTCATGTCAACGGTTTTTAGGGTTGTGTTGTAATTGAAGCCCATTATGCCTTGTCCGTTGCCTATTGGAGCGATGAGTTTCAGCAAGTCGTCGGTCGTCCATGCTCCGACCAGTGTGATTTTCTCTACAGCCGAAAGGTTGGTGGGAATGTTGTCAGCGTATACTTCGACACCCGGATCCACGGGAGCTTGCCCAGCTGCCACAGCAATGGGGGTGGTATAATATATGTTGAGCATATTTTCGGCCAAAGAGTTGCCGAGCTGTCCCCATGCGTTCGACCCCCAGCCTTGCAAGAGACCGTCACCATCGAGCGCGATAGCGAAGGTGGCACCTGCACTAAGCGATTTGATCTCAACGGACTCCTCAAACTGAACCTTCTGAGGCGTTGCATAGAATACGCGTGCGCTTACGTCGCCAAATTCGCAGCCGGTTCCGTTGCCGAGACAGCCCTGGTAGTTCCAGCCCCATGAATAAGCGTCTGTAGCAGTGTCATTATCACCGGTGGCGACTACTCGGAAATGCTCAGAGCCGGTTATGGAGAAGACTTTACCGGATATGGCCTCAATCTTGGTGGGAACAGAGACAGTGGTCAATTCGGTGTTGTTGATTCCCAATTTGTTGTCATCGTTCTCGCCCCAAGCCCAGAGTGTTCCATCGGTCTTTATGGCATAAGTGGAATTATTGATTGCGGTTACACTTGTCCAGTCAGCGGGCTCCGACACCTTCACAAAAGTTTTCTTGAATCCGGAGTTGTTGCCTAAGGCTCCATTGTTTGCTTCACCGGCACCCCATATTGAGCCGTCGTTTTTCATCGCGATGGTATGGTTTCTGCCAAGTGAGACTGATACCCAGTCATTGTCAGAACCCACGCGGGTAGGAAGCGCGCGAGTGTTGTAGTCACCTAAACCAAGCGAGCCGAGTTCGTTCTTGCCCCAGCCCCACAAAGAGCCGTCGGTCTTGATTGCCATGGCCTCATAGTTGTCTCCATTGTTTGACGTGGCTACATATTTCCAATCGGAATCAGTGCCGATACGCACAGGAGAAAGCTGAGCCTGCGAAGAGCCGGTGCCGAGTACACCTCCCTCGGCTGTTCCGACAGACCATAGAGACCCGTCTTCCTTAATGAAGAAGGCCCTCCCGCTTCCGCCTGCGGCAAATGCCCAGTCAGTGTCGGTGCCTATTTGAGTAGGCGTAGAGACTTTGGCGGGAGATTTTGACCCATTGCCAAGTTCTCCATATTCAGCAGAACCCCATGCCCAGAGAGTGCCATCTTCTTTTATGGCATAAGTCTGAGACTGACCTGCCGACAAATATTTCCAAACTCCAGCTTCTACCTGAGGTGCGAAAGCTGCTGCAGCTGTTATTGCTGCTAAGATTCCTTTAGTAGTCGTCCTCATATATGTTTGTTTTAGATTATTTTACAAATTTATGTGTCTGTCCATCTGCTGCAACTACCACGTATAGCCCTGATGGGAGCGTTGATATGTTGAATATTGCGCCTCCGTTTGCGGCATTGGCCCTGATGCGAACCGTTCCGTCGAGTGCAACCACTGAGACTTGTCCGTCGGGCACACCTGTTGTGATGAGATTGTGGCCGTCATATTCAAGTTGCATATTGCGATTTTCGGCAGCAGTGATTTCCTTTACGCCCGATAAGTCGGTTTCGGCACCACGCACCATAGGACAAATCCAAAAGTTATAACTCTTGAATTTTCCTGTTGAAGACATTGCGCTGCCTCCGAAAATGGATACAGGGCGGATATAGTCGCTTTCATTGTTTTGGCGCACGAAAGAGTTATGAGCCAAAGCGTTGCTGTATTGTTCGGAGTCGAGTTCGCGGGCGGGCATGACGTCAGTGGCAAGCACGAAGTCTTCGGTCAAATCAGCATCAGAATCGTAAGAGAAACCTTCAACTGCAAAAAAGAGGTAAGGGAATCCCTCACAGTTGAGCTTGGTGGCAAAGTCTACATTGTAGACTGCGAATTGTCCTGAAGGAAGCCATACGCCATCCTCTTTGGTCTTTGCAGAATTGATGGGTACATTGTCGCCCTCCAACGCACCGAGTGCGCCAAACTGGCCAATCATGGAGAAATCCCTGTCGCCGAGGAATGGAAGGAATACTCTGGTCATCATCATGGAGCTGGAGGGGACTTCGCCCGGCTTCTTTGCAAGGTATATATTGACTCCGTCGACATACATGTTGGGGGAAGAGAACCGGTAAAAATTGCCAACACCGGCAATGTTGACGCGGTTTGTGCCACCGAGGTAACCGTTTCCGCCGTTGAACGGGGCATAGCCCAAACCAAAAGTCTCTCCCCATTTGCGCGTATCTGAATGGCAAAGTTCTGCTTTGCCACCGACCTTTATCTTCAGTTCGTGTCTGAAAGTATCGTCACCGCAAATGAGTGTAGGGAAATCAAAAGTCCCCACTTCATCATATATTGCGGCCACAGAGCCGTCGTCAGTAACTTCCTTATAGTCTGTGCCGGGCACGACCCATTCGAAGTTGTCGTAATCGCCCGCCGAATTGTTTTTAAACATCATAGTTGAGCCTTTGGGAATCCAAATGTATGCACCATCGTTTAAAGGGTTGTTGGTGACGAAATTGGCGGCAGGAAATGGGATTCCCTCCTCGGCTTCAATTGTGCCATAATAAGACAAAGTGGCCGGCAACTCGTAAGAAAGCTGCGCTGACATTGCGCCGGCAGTCGCCAACGCCATCGATGCTATCAAAAATTTTTTCATACGTGTTAAGTACCCGCTTAGATTAAAAGCATACCATCCTGCGGGTATCTGAATGGCAACTTTTCACCCACTTTTCAGTTACAGAGTGGTTACTATGCGTCCTCTAATAGGACGAAAATCAACCATCCATATGCTCATATTATAATATGCTTTTAATCTGAGCGGGTACTTATTAATTATGCTATCAATAATGCCATGAATAAGGCATGTGAACCGCGCATTATCGCGAAGGCGCATGTCTTAAATTCATGTGCCCTCAAATTTAGAAAGAAAAAATGGCAAAATAATTAATAAATGTTACCGTTTTTGCTGTTTTTGTGATTTTTGGTTACGGATTTTTGATAAATATTGAGGCGAGACACCGATGTATGATGCGATGGTTTTGAGCGGGACATTACGGATTATTTCGGGACGTTTTTTCTCTATTGCCTCGTATTGTTCTCTTACAGTGCCTCGTATGCGGCTGTCTTTCAGCTCATAATAGTAAAGTTGATTTTGCACGCAGTTGAGATGCCAGAGTGCGAAAGGGTGTGAACGCTGTGTGATGTTGTCAAAGTCCTCCTTGGTGAAGCGGAGCACCTTGGAGCGGCAGCAAGCCTCATAGTATACGTGAGAGGGGAGACCTCCATAATAACTCATATAATGTATTGAGATTGTGGGAGGAAGTCCAAAGCCCTTGGTTAGTTCCTTATCTCCGCTCCAATACCATTGGCGGGTGAGACCTTCAACAAGTATGTAGATATGGGTATCTATCTCGTCAGCACCGCCCAACAATTCACCGCGCTCGTATTGACAGACTTCCCCCATGTTTAGAAAATCCAACAATATGCTTCTGTCGAGTTTGTTGTATTCGTAGTCTTCTTCAATCAGATGACAGAGGCGTTCGAGTTCGTCTGCTTTAAGTTTCTTTAATACCTTCATCAGCGTGCTTATATGTTTGTGCTTTTGTTGTATAATCGCGATTGCGTGATGGTTAAGAGCATTGATATCGGACGATTTCCGAAATTTGTGGTAAAAATACAAAAAAATGTAGTATTGAGAAAATGAATATTCATATTATATATGTGAGAGCCTCCTAAAAAATGTTAATTATTATCACAGTCAATCTAATATAAAATCACCGGAAGGAGAGTTTCCTTTATTTTGCGCTACACTCCATCCACTATTATAGTCACAGTAATCTGTCTGCTTCCGAATTGGGTGATGCTAATCAGCCCAAAAATAAAATGCAACTGTAAGTAATTTAAGTTTCGCAAGTT